>JAABUP010000093.1_pt1 | contig 200463 bp, 131 predicted proteins | sample 5559201 | NCBI WGS metagenome assembly JAABUP01 (sample SAMN10711887, study PRJNA513373) | rock metagenome | isolation source: Antarctica rocks | place: Antarctica
TGCGCTTGAGATTCGATAAGACTGCGGGAAAAATGATTCACCTTCTGAAACAATGCTGGGCTGGAAAGTGGCGACGCAGCCTTTAGCCGCATCTCAACGATTTTTGGATGGATTGCAAATATTTATGCATGTCTAGAGTTGCACAGTGCTCTTGAGCAGCGTCTTGATGACGCCTGAGCTTCATGTCAAACTTCACGATCAGTCCGGATAATGCTGGAAGAGAGCGGAGATGCTCTCGCCGTAATGATTTCGCCGTATAGCTTCCGACAGCAGGTTAGATATATCCAGTATAACGAGCTTTTTGCACGCCTTAATCCTCTCTGCGGCTAACGGATACGTATTGGTGACGACGATGAAGTCGATGCAATCACAGGCTTCCATCTGCTCCAGCGAGTCGTCACCAAAGAGACCGTGGGTCGCGATGCAGTACACCATCTTGGCCTCACCACGCTTCACAACAGTCTCCGCTGCTGCGATCCATGAACCGCACTGGTCGATCAGGTCATCTATGATGAACACCAATCTGTCTTTAACGTTGCCAATGAGAGTGACGGTATGCTCGAATTCTGGATTCCTAAAGCCTTCTTCTTCATCGTCCGAGTCATTTCTGGCAGCATCACCCGATCCGCCGAGGGCGTTGTCGGCTTGGAAAATGGATCTCGTGGAAATAAATGACGAGGTCATCAAGTCCAGGTCGTCAAGCTGCGGCTGGCCCATGACATCTCCTGGAAGAGCCGCAATAGAGTCCGACATTGTGGAGAGAACGGGAGAGGGAGCGTCGTCGTCCACAATGTGACCGTGTATAAGCCGTCCTGTGACTACTTCTGTTGCACGCTCATCTGTGTATTCATCCCCAGATTCGCTGGCCGATACGTCCGCCGACACCTCGTGAAGATTCGAGGCTCGTGGGAGGCCATTCGTCGGTGGCTCTCTTGGGGCTGGTCTGCGCGAAGTAGGAGGTGATGCTGACTCTAGTCGAGTAGACTGTGTCAAGGGACTTGAGCCGACTTCGCGATGATTGAAATGTCGGAAAGGAGCCGTCATTGGAGGTATGCTATTGACTGGGGGTTGCGATCGCTCCGCACCTCGATAAAGCGCTCTTTGCTCCTCGAGCATAATGCCATTAGGTGGGCTTAAGTCCATACCACCTGAGTCATGTCTTGAGCTATTCGCACGGTCCATACGATCAAGAATGCCACTCCCTACAACACTGCCGTTCATATCCATCCTACGTCGTTCCGTGGTGACCAGCGCAAAGTTGAGCCTCAGCGCGTCCGCCAAGGATGTCACCCGCTTGGTCCCGCCTGGGTTTTTGCTGACGACCACTGCCTCCTTCCAACCTGTGACATTATTCCTGATCCAGCGTGCAATCAGTGGCTCAGCGTGGAGATCATCAACCGGTTTTCCAAAAAAGCCCTGTGTAGGCGGAGCGTGAAGATCCACTGTGATGACATGGTGTATCCCGGCTACCGATAGCAGGTTCGCAACCAAACGTGCAGTGATGGCACCGCGATGTGACTTCTTCTTCGATTGCCGGGAGTATGGGAAATATCTTTGATCCTTCAGCTTTGAGTATTTCTTCCGAGGCTTCCACCTACGGCATGACGGCTGTAATTGATTTGGCAGATCCGCTCTTACAGGCGGATATCATGATGAGCATCTCCATGACACTGTCGTTGACTTTGTTGCTACCGCTTTGGACGATGAAGACATCTTGGTCGCGAATTGAGGTTTCAATGCTGACGGAGGTCTCGCCATTGCTGAACTTCTTGAGCTCGGCCTTTGCTGGTGATGTACCCAGGCGTTCACAGATGGCGTCGACCAAGAGCGGGTGGGAAGACCCGGAGAAAATCTTTGCTCCTCTCATTGCAAGAGGTCGGCAGACTTGTACGCCCTCAAAGGGTAACACTTCTGAGTCATATATGGAGGTGCCAGAGGGTAAATGGGCGAAGGATGTGTGTGCCTGAGCGAAATGCAAGTCTTTGAGCTTAGCACGTTAGCGCGAGACCCGTAGATAAGATTAGATCTAATACATAAAATTCATCTATGCAGCGACCGACACTCAAATTTGCTATCTAAAGCGACTTAGTGGGATCATCTCTCGCCTGTAGGTGTTCGTGGTTCTCGCTCAACATGTCGCTACCGTAGTCTCCATTCATTGCATCAACCATCGGGAATCCCGAGGGCAATGTCCTGGGCTGCCAGTCTCTTCAACCCAGCTCAGGCATCACCCCCTGCGCCGTCCATCCCTAAGCGACCAGCGATTCTCTCGGAGGTGCAAGACTACAGTCATGATAGTACGGCGCGGAAACGTCATGGGCGGAGCAAAGAGCAAGCAGAGCCCATGGATGAGGAGGAAGAGGCGGCCCGGTCGCCTTACTGGCATGTAAGCTGGATCCTGAGAGGACAGTCTTGCTACTCTTGAGGAGTCTTAGCTGACACCATGCTAGTGTATGATAGCGGGCGGTGTCGGTGGGACATCAGGTGATATGTTGATGCACTCTATCGATACAGTCAAGACCCGCCAACAGGGGGATCCGCACATGCCACCAAAATACGGATCATTATCCTCCGCATATACCAAGATCTTCCGGCAGGAGGGAATAGCAAGGGGGCTCTACAGTGGTGTCACTCCCGCCTTTCTTGGCTCTTTCCCTGGTACCATCATATTCTTCGGAACGTATGAATACAGCAAACGACACATGATAGCAGCCGGCGTGCATCCTTCCTTGGCCTATCTTGCCGGAGGTATATCTCCCCCCTTTCTAAACCTCGGACGTCAGTACTGACATATTTAGGGTTTGTTGCCGACTTTGCTGCATCATTCGTCTACGTACCTTCGGAGGTCCTCAAGACTCGTTTGCAACTGCAGGGTCGCTACAACAATCCATTCTTCAACTCAGGCTACAACTACCGATCAACCATTGATGCCGCTCGCACAATAGTCAAATTCGAAGGGGCTTCTGCTCTGTTCCATGGGTACAAGGCAACGATATTCCGCGACCTCCCGTTTTCCGCATTACAGTTCGCCTTCTACGAGCAGGAGCAGAAATGGGCCAGACAGTATGCTGGAAGCAGAGACATAGGTCTAGGTCTTGAGATTGCCACTGCAGCGTCAGCCGGAGGAATTGCTGGGGTTATTACCTGTCCGCTAGATGTTGTCAAGACCAGGATCCAAACACAGATCAATCCACTGGAGACGGTGACACCAGCTGGAAAGGCAACGAAGATTCAGCTGCAACCTATCAATGTCGTACCAATGCATAGCACGCGGGCAACTCACATGTCCCAAGCTGTGCAGGCATCTTCTCTGAAACGTAACATTTCGACATCTTCGCCAAGCACTACAATGCGCAAGCCTGATGCCATCATGTTAGACACCTCTTCTGTTGTGACTGGCTTGAGAATGATGTACAAGACCGAAGGCATTATGGGGCTTTTTCGAGGTGTGGGACCGAGGTTCGTTTGGACGAGTGTTCAAAGTGGGACCATGCTCGTCTTGTATCAAACACTCTTACGGCAGATGGCCGCTCATTCATGGCTCAATGATGAAGGGGCTGTTGTTGCCTGAATCGCAGACTGTTCATGATCAAGCATGGGGTATCATGCTAGCTGGGAGGAATTGTACAGTATGGGGCATGCGTTCATGGCAATGAGCGGCGTTTCGCATCTGCAGGAGCATGGGATAGATCATGAATAGAATCTCGATGGTTTTCAGTTCTTCAATATCAGTCATACTCTACAGTCTGTTCGGTTGATCAAGGTACTGTTCGTTCCAACAGGTGAAACCATGAAGACGGACAAAGTCTCATCGTCATTACATGAACTTCCCACACTCGTGAACTCTGTTGACCACGGGCTCATATCACACGAACGTTATGCGCGCGAGCTCTGGTTCAGATTGTACCGTATGCCTTCTCAAATTATGGACGTCAAAGCCATATTAGTGGCTTGGCATCATGTAAAAATCTGCGTTCTGCAATCCATTTTCCTCGATAATCAATCATCGTGATGTTACTCCCATCTGACACTCCTTATGATCATGAGATCCCCTCGTTCTCACCATACAATCAGAGTGATGGCGTGCCCGAATTCCATGGCTGAACGTTCTTAGTCTTCGCTGATCGGAAATGGACCACAGTTAGCTCGAGATGGGCGTATGGATTCGTGTACAGCAGTCTTCAGCGGTTTGGATGGAATGATGTACAGGGCCTATATACGTTCAAGAGTAGTCGAACACTGCCACTTGTGAATGCTCAAGACCTTTTTTGGGCGGACGCGGCTCGTGAGGCTCCATGGAGGAAATGGAGATGTCCCTCCACCCCAGATCTGGAATTTACCTGCGGAAGACCTTTAATCTTGGAAAAAGTAGTGTGCACGATGATGAATCATCAAGCAAGGCCTAGCAATTGCATAATGGAACGTGGAACAAAGGTCGAGCACCAATGATGAGTGAGAAGGTGCAAAAAAAGGCCAGTCGTACCCCAGGCCTATGGCGCAACCACAACGGCTGCGGAGAGGATGTGTGTTATAGAACGGGAAGCTCGAGCAATTGCTAATGCAATTCACCCTACGACAAGTATGCACAGGAATTGGGATGTTGCTGGTGTGTGGCTTGCGTGCCAGAGTGGCGGGTACAAACAGTACAAAACATTTCCAACATCACCTGGTCACATCCTCGAGTCAGCTGAAGTCTCGACATCGATACAAAATGATTTGATACAACATCCACAGCTTATTCTGGTAGCGAAATGGCACTGCTGCTAGATATCGGATGCCAATGGGTCTGCCAACTACAACGACTTCTCCCGTCTGCGTCAGTCTGACCGCTACCACGGTGTTTGGGCAACATCCATGTCCAAGACATCCATGTCCAAGAGCCGAGTGACGCTACCCCTATGCTTGACTCAATCCATCACCAAAGGCTGCAAGGTCCCGAAGCACACGTCTACCATAGCTCGAGTACCAACGCCGTGGGCGCCAAGATGGGCTCTACCCATCAGCTAGATATACACCACCATCCATGGAGGCATTGTTCCATGCCCATGGTCAGTCGTGTAATTGTACGAGAGGCACTCGATGCACGCTGCTCAACACAATCAATGAGGCAGGGCTGCGACCTCGCCCACCCAAAGACTGCCAACTCATGCCACAACACCACCCTTCCAACATTAGCCCTACACGGAATGTCATTTGATACTGTCTTCGTGTCGAGCCAGTGACCAATGGGTCGCAGAGAAGGATAAGGGCAGAGGACGATAAGGATCACTTGAGCAAGCGGAGTCGAAGCATTGCTGTGAGGATTGTGGTTGCGCCTGGGAACGCCAAGGTTTACAACATAAAATAAGGTAGGTCTAGAATTGTATCATGTTTCGGCGATCATCCGCCCAAACCCCTGAGCCCACGCCTCATTGTGCTCGGGGACATTGTCCGTTCCTTGGGATTGGCGTCTGCCAATCATGGGGTGAACCACAGGGTCGGGACATAGTGCGCTGGCCAGGTCCCCACGGCAAAAGCTAAAGCTAGATGGGTTGTCCTGCATGATCTCTACCGGAATAGCTCTTTGGCCTTGTCGGTCATCACTGTTCAATATTATTCATCTGCTCTTGTCACTATCTGGTTTCTCGGGAATTTGATTCTTCAGGGCTCAGCTGGGTTGCATGGCTAGGAGGTGCGGCAATGAGGAGAGAATTATCGGCCGCATTCCAGGCACGGGACATACTGATGGATTGTTGACTGTCTGTTGTAAAGTAGGTACGCCTCGTCCCAACGCTCTGGATTCCAAATAGATGGATGATGGAGATTACGGAGTAGCGATGGCGTCATCGCCATGAGTCTTAGCCCCCTTTTCGGTGTCGGCGCCGTTACATCCCCGCGAAATTGGTCCAAGCTCGCGTGGGCTTGAGAGTTGAGACCCTCGACAGGTCAATTCGGGTTGTCCCGAAGTCCTTCGTTCAGGCTGCCAGATGGAGAAATCGAAGGATCTACCAAGGTACCTAAGGTAGGTACTACTACTGAATAGAGATGGACAGATGGTAGCTCTCGCTACTCGACGAATGACGGCACGTGGTCCTGAGCATGATGATTGATGAACCGGTCCCTCGGGTCAGCCTGTGCCGCTAAGCTAGTGCCGCAGTAGTGCATCGGGTTTTCCCAGAGAGCGGAAGCCTAATTGGCCCATCGTCTCCACTTCCCACGTTGTTGTGTACTAGTAGTGTTCTTGTTCTTCATCCTTCATCGACCATTCTACTGCATGAGCTAAATCTGGTCTCTGACAAACCCTACCTTGCGCTTGGTGCATTCAAGACTTCTATCAGTTCTATCAACTCCGTCAGGTCGATGTGGGAAGTAGGAAATATAGTGAAGAGCTACGCATTGTGACAGCTACGGTAGGTATGTTGTATTTGGGGCAACCCAGAGCGAGCAACTTTCGCTTCCGTCCCAAGCTTTGGCGCTTTCACCACTGACTTTCTTGGTCTCCGCCAGCTAAAAACATCCAAAGTCGCTAAAATTGTGATTAGAGTGTTGAATTGTTGAATTGTTGGATCACCGATCGATGATTGGTGTCCCGACGATGGATTCATCAGGATTTCTTGCTTGCTGGGACTTCTTTCGAGCCCACCCTCCTCTCGGTAATGGTAACACTATACCGCAAGTGGCGGAACACGCGTTCGTCATGCCCTGATCATCTGTGTGACCATCACGGTCTCTAGGCAGCCCCCTACGGTCTGGAGTGCACCGGTCTGACCTCATGGGCATTGTAATCCACCCTTCATAATGGCACTATGATGCCGTAGGATTCTTCCACCACATGGATCACTACTACCCATATCTTGGAACGGCACTCCCCCGGATCCGACGGCTGAGAGGCGTACGCACGGATCTTTTCTTGTCATCTTGCTATCTGTCCAAGTGGACGTGAGATGAGAACTGCTGCTCGTGGACAGCCTCACTTTCATCTCATTTCCCAGTCCGTGATTCCAAGTCGCTCCCTGTCGTTCATGGGCAATTATGGTCGAGTTTCAAGTACATGTCATGCTCAGAATCAGCCTTCCTATCTCATATCATCATCTAATTTACCACTCCAAATATTCCATCCAAAGAATAAGAACACACGGCAGATCAATCAGTAAATGAACACGCTCTCAACTTTGATCCCAATCCCAACCCTGCCAGCCTTAACAACACTTCAGCAAGTTCTCAGTATTGTGAGGAACAGAATCTGCAGGTGTGTACAGCTTGAATGTCCTCAGACTTGACCTTCGGGCCACTGACCATTTCCCAGGCATCCAACCATTCGTCACGACCCAGCGATCAAGCCTAGCCTTGACGGCCCAGCCATGCCCAGCACGACAGCCGGGAGCACAACCTGCTCAAACGGCGGTCCTCACTCTTGGGAGACCATCAAGTCGGACACCAGTCTTCTCTCATGGTATTGCGCCTTTGACAACAGCGGACCACATTGGTTTATTCACCAGTGCCGCGTCTGCAAGATCAAAGCTTGCCGCCCGTGCAGCCAGAAGACATCATCGTGAAGTGGATGACTCGAGCGGTGTGTGGGCTATGGAGTGAGTTGGAAGAAATCCCAGGAAACGGCATCGCCCTTGGCTGACGTTGGAATTGACAAATAGGGCGAGTACCACTGGGTCGGGTCCAATCGAGAAGGTCCGACGATCCTCCCAGAACGAGCGAGCTGCATCATGCAGGCTGAGCATCCTATGGAATTTACTGGGCTCGACAATCCCGTTCATTGCCTTTGGCGACCGAGAGTATCATCATTCACACACAGCCGACCTCATTGCATCGCTGTCTCGAACAGGCAATTCGTGGGGAAAGCTAGGGGATTCACAACACTCAGTGCAACATACAACCGAATCATAGTAATTACAACACTATGTACAGAAGAACCCATACCGTGGAGATACCCCAATGACCACACGCAGCCGCAACCCGCTCCTACTATGCACTGCTTTCGTTGTTGAATCTAGTGGACGATACTTACAGACCGCAAATCCTCGATTGAAAAGAGGTGCTTCTCGACTCTCAAGAGCATCTCAGTCACGCATGTTTCTCCTTCCATCAGATCATGCACCATTGACTGCTGGCATCACAGCCGCGTTATCCTTCCATCATCGAAGAGAACGTTGGCAAGCCAGGACTAGGATTAAGCTTGGGATTATATTGACTACACTTGTGGTTCATCTTAAGCATAGCACCTGAGGCTGAAATCTTGTCTATCCTTCGCCTACTTTTGACCACTTCTGTGCCATGTTCTTGACCGGACGATGCCTGCATGGTTGAATCGTCACTGAACACGTTCCGAGCGCGGTCATATCTTCCACCTGCGGCATCTCGTACATTAATCTCAAGTTTACTAACCGTCCACGACGAAACACTATTATGCCCTTCTACATAATCAACCATGCAGCCCCACGAAGTTCCTCTGCCGAGAATGTATGCATCTTCAAAGCATTCTCCCCAGTGCACCAAATATCTCCCATCCCCAGCTACAGCATTATACAACCTCGCACCGCAAGCTCTTTTGACATCGCCGCCGCGACCGATAGGGCACTCATGATGACTGCACCGACTCAAAGCCGTCCTTTACTTTTAAGGAGACTCTACTCGGTCGGGTGCTGTATCTTAGCGATCAAGACCTGTCCTTGTAAGCGCGAGACCATTATACGCGACCACCAGCGCCTGATCTGTTTCAGCCAATGGTTTCGAGATCAGCAAAACACTGTTGAACAGGATCCGCCGTGCCCTGATGATGGACCAGGCCATATGTGGTCATCAAGCAGCCGTTGAACCAATGAAACACAGTCTCAAAGGCCATGTAAAACCGGGAGCAATGCAATCCCAGATGTTGAGGCGGTATGTAGTCAAAACACGGCTTGGTTAAAAGCGCTGATTATAGTGATCTTGTAAAGGATAATAATACCTCTGAGGTCGGATATGTTCCAAGACTAGGACCAGTGACGAAGCCGTCTCTACCTGCAATAAAGGTGATACATCCTACAACTATGACCTATCCTATACTCATCACGATCTGCCAATTACTTTTTCCACCCGGATCCTGTTAGAGTACTACCTCCCTCCTCATCACCGCCCACCACTCCCAAACCTCTAGAGAACAACCACAAGTCTCTACCCCAAAATGCGGTCCGCGACCTCTCTCGCTGCGACCGGCTTAACAATCAGCGCTCTAATCCTATCGGCAACAACCATGCCTCTCCAAAGCCCTCCAACAACATTCGTAAGCTCCCACCCTCCACGCGCAACACCCCGCGAAATCTGACCAAAAGATACAGAGCCTTACGTGTCCCGCAGACTCCGCCGGTGATGCCTACGTCCGCAGCCTCCCCGGAGCCAGCCAATCGACCCTCCAAGGCTGGTGCACCAGCCGAGCCCTCTCCCTCGCCTGCGATGCCAATGGTAAAGCGGTCACGACAGTCAATGACCCTTTGAAAGACTCGCATTGCGATGTCTGTGTTTGTCATCTCGATGAGCCGACCGCACCAACTGCCGATCAACCTCCGCGTGCACCACATCCACCTCCACCTCCGCCAATGGCACCACCTTCCGATCAACCTCCGCCAATGGCACTACCTGCCGATCAACCTCCGCCTAATGCACCACATCCACTCCCATACCCGCCTCAATTTCCACCTCGACCTCCACTTCCGCCAGTGGCACCACATCCACCTCCACTTCCGCCAGTGGCACCACATCCACCTCCACCTCCGCCAATGGCACCACCTTCCGATCAACCTCCGCCAATGGCACTACCTGCCGATCAACCTCCGCCTAACGCACTACATCCACATCCACATCCACCTCCCATTCCACCTCCACCTCCGTCAATGGCACCGCCATCTGATCAACCTCTGTCTGCACCACATCCACTTTTACCTCCATCTCCCCCCATGGCACCAGCCGCTGGACCTTAAACGCCAGAAGCAGCGCTCGAACACAGTGCCGCCAAGTCTGCAGAATTGGTGTTTGCGACCTGCGATCCATACGGTTATGAATCCAGGCGTGGGTGATGATAGCGAGGGTGTTTGCAAGGAGTGCTTGTGTGTGTCCGTCGTGCGTGGGGGGGGAGAGGGTGGAGATTCGTATTATAGAGGGGGAGGGGGAGGGGCGTTTTTGTATAGTAGAGTGTGTGCGATATGTGAAAGAGTGGGGAATGGATGTGTATTCTATAGATGGCAAAGCGCCGCCGCTGTTATTAAGGTTCGGTAAGGATTTGTATATACTACAGGTGGGAAATATGTAAGGAATTCAATACTTATGAAACGGCGAAATAGAAAGCTGGATTTTCTTTATAGTATTTACGAGTTTAAACTCTACCTGGAGGGTATATCTATTTACGCTTTCCTATATCCTAACTATTCCTAAACAGCTAGATATATTATAGAATACTAGAAAATACCTTACCTGTAAAAATCCAGATTTTTACGTAATAAAAGTATAGTTAAAAGTATAAGTCTTTTATTTCTTAGTAAGTAATAGTCTAGTAGTATTAATAAGGTAATTATAAGTTTAAATATAAGAGATATATATATAAACCTTTATAGATACTAAGACTTCTATTAAGTATTTTTAAAGTTATAAGATAAATATTATAAAAAATATTAATTTTAAACCTTAAAAATTATTTATTTAGTATATTCAAGACTCTTAATAAACCTTAGCGCTTAAAGTAGATAATTCCCCCCTATTTTATATATAAAACTATATAATAAGTAACTATTATAGTATTATCAGTCTATAACGTGCTATTCTATTACGATTAGAGCTATTTATAACCTGTAAGCACTTAGTCTTCCCTCTTACATTATGCTTTATCGTCTGATTTCTACCTATAATCTATTATTAGTTGGTTATTATATAGATTTATATATAAATAGGGGGGGAAATTTCTGTTTTAAGTACTAAGGTTTATTAAGAGTCTTGATTACGCTAAATAATAGTTACTTAGTATTAGAGTATTAATAAATATTTATTAGACTTACTATCTTTTATAATTTAAAGGACTCTTAATTCCCTTTAACTTAGTTCTAGAAGTAATAAACTTATAAAGTATAAAAAGTAGAAGTCTACTATTATTTCTCCATCAGACTAAATCCTGTCGTACTAGTCTCCTGACTCGCCTGATACTTGTCCCATAACTGTATCATGATATCAAGATGTCCCACGACCCCATAGTGCAAGCGCTCCAACGCTGTTCCAGGTACGCTTCCGAACTACCGACACCGACATTCACCAAAAACAAATACCACATTGTGGCTGATCATCCGCCTATCCTAGCTGCGATGTCTCCGATGCTCTCGTCAAGCTCAAACATCCTCACGGCGGGTTTCTGAGCGACCTGTCAGTCGCACTATCTATGAAATCACGACCCAAGTGTCATCGTTGCACGACGCTAATGCCGTCCGAGAAAAAGCACCCTCTGGTCGCCCCAGAGGCAAGAAGGTCCGACGAAGATCGTTGGCCCGGCATATACGGTCGAATATGTTCCGAGAGACAACTGCACAGATCCTAAGCCTCAAGGCCACTATGTAAGCACACGGGATCCAAGTACTCCACTCCAGCACACCTAGCCCAATATCTGCCATGCGAAAAAAAGAGATGCAGTTTCTACCACCAGAATCCTACCAAAAAACCTCTTCCATCTCACATCCAACACCCAAAACAATCACATGAATTCATCCCGCTCAACCCTTCATGAACCCTAGATCGACACCCTCCCCGCCAACTCCATCCTCTTCATCTCCGCCCCTCCCGGAACCCTCAACGCCGTCTACGGCGGCCTCATGAGCAACCGAGCCCAGTATCTAGGCGCCGTCGGCACCATCGTCAACGGTCGCGTGCGCGACCTGCAGGAACATCGGGACCTGGATTATCCGGTCTTTGCGCGGGATGTAGGCACGACGGCACCGCAGGAGGTGCTGAGGGTTGGTAAGGTACGTACATGTTGTTGTCACTGTATCTACATCGATCTCCGTGCAGAGTTCCTTCGCTCCTTGCGTGATTCACAGTCTTTTATTATTATTAAATTCGTCGTTAATAGCAAAACATCCAGATCAACAGCCCCATCCGTCTCCAATCCGCAGCCCAAACCGCCACCATCAACCCCGGAGACTACCTGATCGGCGACCTCAACGGCGTTGTATGTCTGCCGCAGGGGTTGGCGGAAAAGGCGGTCGCGCTGATGGCGAGCCAGGTCGAGGCTGATGAGAAGATTGCACGGGATTTGCGGCTGGGGAGGAGCTTTCAGGAGGCGAGTCGGGAGCATAGAGCGCGCGTTCTGAAGGGGGAGGATCTGTAGGGTTGTGGAGAGATTGAGCTGCTTGGTGTTGGGGTTTGGGGGGGTTGGTATGGTGCGTGGTGTTTGTAGAGGACTACCACGGAAGCTCAGATCTCGTGCTTGTTCTCGCTTTCTAGGCGGAAAATCTGATGGCAGCGTGGATGATAAGGGCTTGTAATGATGTATTTGGGATGAGTGGTATAGTATGGGGTTGGTGTCGTAGGGGTTGAAGGTAACTCAGTCAATTGTATCTAATCCCGCTCTTGTGTGTTTGCATGAATGATGAGCAGTCACTTCCAGGCCTCCAAGCCCCTCGATTCATCCATCGAAAACCACAAACTACCTTCCATTCTTCCCTCTCCATATTCATAAAAGAACAATTGCTGCGACTAGGGGACATTTATATTCAGTACCAAAAGCGTATATATGTATATAGTCGTTATCGACGTTAGCCAGGGTTTCCCTGCCTGCCTATCCATGGCTTTACAGGAGAAGGAAAGGAATGAGCAGCAGTGACAAAACTGGGGCTTATCCAATGCTCATGACAGAAATACCATATCCCATGTCCATAACCGTAACCGTAATCACACATGAGCTGCCATAACCTCATAAACCACGTCCCGCAAGACCCATCCCCACCACGCCCCATCCCTCCCTCCCCCTCACCCTCATCTCCTCAACACCGCCTCATAGATCGCCGCCACCCCCCCAACCCCAGCCCCAACCAGCATCCCCGCCCCCCCACCCATCACCCCCCTCTCCACCACCCCCCGACTCTCCCCCCCCACACCCTCACACACATACACAACCCACGCCACCAGCCCCTTAACAACATTGAACCCCACAGCATCATACCCCCCCTCCCCCCTCAAATTAAAAAACCATCCCCCACCCAAGGGCAACACCACACTCGTCAGCACCCACAAGCTTACAGGCCCCCAAAACGCCCCCGTCAGCAGCGCGAACAGGTCTGGGATCTTGAGCGCGAGCGGGGGGAGGTTGAGGAGTGGGAGGGCGGGGGTGGTGGTTAGGTAGCGGAGGGGGAGGACCTGGGTGCGGAGGCCGTAGTGTGGGGGGGGGGGGGGTGGGGGGGGTTGGTGGGGGGGGGGGTGGTGGGGGGGGGGGGGGGGGGTGTGGGGGGGGGGGTGGGGGGAGGTGGTTAGGGTGGTGGCGAGGGTGGCGAGGAGGGTTGTGGTGTGGGTTTCTATTTGGTCGGCTAGGAGGGAGGGGGAGGGGGGGAGGGGGATGGTGTGGGGGTTGGCGGGGGCGCGGGCGGGGGTGCGTGGTTTTGCTGTTGTTGTTGTTGTGAGGGTCGTGGAAGGGGGAGAGGGGGAGGAGGAGGAGGATCTGTATTTCGTGCGTTGGTGAGTGAGCGTTGTCGGTATGAAGCTTGGTATGCCGCATGGGGTTATGGGGTTTGGGATTCAAGGGCGCGCCGGGCTGGTGGTTGGAGAACCTACGGCGCTTCCAGCTCCTCCTTCGCTTTCAGTGTCTGTCTCCGCTGCCTGGGCTTCTTCTCCGAGACGCCGGGGTTGTGCTTGACGGGCGACGCGGGGTCGACGCCCTGGTAGAAAGCGGCGACCCTGGGGTCAGACTCGAGGGCCGTCTGGTTGTCGCGCAGGAACTGCTCGAGGGACATTTCGAGGTCCATCTTTCGGAATTTCGAATGGCTGTGGGTGGGTTCGCGCAGATGTTAGCGTTTGGTTTGGCTTCTTCGGATTCGGATCATGAGTGAGTGGGTGAGGGATAGGGGGTGTCGGTGTGGGAATGTATGTATATACGTACTTCTTCAAGCCGAGATGGTCGGCGATGTCTGCGAGGTCGGGTTTCCGCTGCTTCTGCAGCCAGGCATTGCCGGTGGCCATGGGTGCGGGAATGGTGGGTATTCTGTGTCGCGGGGATGATGCGACTGCGATGAAGCTATTCGGAAAGCTGTGCGACGGTGTGCGATGGGGAGCGACGTGAGTGAAGATAGGATGTTTACTTTGAATGGTGGGCTGTTTACGACCAACGCGCGTGATGAACTAGTGCGACCTAGATTTGGCCATGAAACACGCTAGCTCGTAATATTACGCTAGGGCTTTTCACTACTTCACGTTTCCCGCAGAAGTACCTTACGTACCATACCGACTCTTACTCCATACGCATCCCGATTTTACCGACAACGGCATCCGAGAGGGGCCCTCTTTCAAGGTATACAGATACCAGTTCTTGTCAAAGCATATCACTTCATCACGGATGCGGCGAGTGACACAATAGCTCTTCTATATATAATACACCGTATAACAATACCAATCCTTCACGGTGCTAAGAAATGCGAAACAACGGATAGCAGATCAAAACCGCCATTTGAAATAATCACCTATCACAAGCCAAACCTCGGTCCTCATCAAGTATATATCATCCCGTGATTCTGGACAAAAGATGATTGACAAGAAATCTCCACCACCGCCATGAATCTAGAGTACCACAACCAAGTCCCACTCAAGAAGAAAATATCCAATTATCTCAATTCCATCATACGATATAAAACATGCAGAAGTGCCGAACAATTTATAGAGAAAGGATCCATAGCGATGAACCATTTCAGTCAATCTCATTAGCATGACCTTTCTATACTTAACGGATCAACAACATCTATCCTCGATACCTCAGCAAGCAACCCCTCCCCAGAATCAATATAAGCAATGATGCTGTTCGTCCAGATAACCCTACGCAGCCCTTCCCACTTCCATTACATACCAACTCTACTCCACTCGTCATCATTACCAAAACAAAAACTCCCGTCTCCCCTCCCATCTCAGCCAATCCAACCCTCCCCTACAATATACTACCGCTAGAACACTCCCCAACAACTCCGTTTCCACACCATCCATACCATACAGCCCTCAACGTGCCCTAGCTCAAGGAACTCCGAATCTGTATGGTCAATAAATGATAGACGTTAATCAGGAGGTAAGCTGGAATTGTTATGCCTTTGATAACTTTAGTCCTATTCAATATCCTTAGCAGTGACATTGCCACATGACCAGAATATCGTTCGATTCGGTTAACTAGACTGAACCCTGATGATGGAAACGCCGGTTTGATACATCCCAGAGCAGGTCGTCTGCACCCCAATGACACGTCTAACACACATTGAATATGAGAAGATACAATAGATGAAGCTGTAAAACCTCTCCTTCACAGCAGCATCTCCAACGGATTCTCCACCACCTTCTTGAACTCCCGTATCCACTCTCCTCCCACCGCACCGTCCACCACCTTGTGATCAAAGCTCCCAGTCACAACGATCTGATCGTCCCACTCAACGCCACCCTCTTCAGATGACGATGGGACGGCAACCTTCCTAGTAGTGCCCACAGCCAAGATGCCAGCTTGGGGTGGGTTGATCACAGCCGTAAATCTTTCCACAGCAGCGTTCATGCCCATATTGCTGATTGTGAAGGTTCCACCCTGGTATTCCTCCGGTTTCAGCTTTCCATCCCTTGCTCGCTTGCCTAGATCCTTGATCTGTGCCGAGATGCTCTCCAACCCAAGACTATCGACGCCTCTGACGATAGGCGTCATCAAGCCAATAGGCGTGGCTACCGCAACGCTTACATCCACAGTGTTATGTTGACGAATGACGACCTGGCCGCCGGTCTCGCGCCAGCTTGAATTGACAGCCGGGATCTTTTTGCAGGCGACGGCGGAAGCTTTGACGAGGAAGTCGTTAAGGGAGAGCTTATACTTGCCGTCCGCTGAGGTATTGAGCGCTTGGCGAAGCTTGAGGAGCTTTGTGACTGAGAGAGTGGAGGAGACGAAGTAGTGTGGATTTTGGTTCCACGATTGGACGAGACGGTTGGCAATGGTTCTGCGCATAGAGCTGGCTGGGATGTCTTCATAGGTAGGACTTGCTGCGGCGCCGGCTGATGCTCCGCTTGACGGAGATTGGAACTTCTCGATATCCGCTTTCGTGATCCTGCCACCGGGACCGGTGCCCTTGACTTGCTTGATCGGTACACCCTTTTCAAGCGCAAGGGCTTTGGCGGAGGGGCTTGCTGCGGGTTGTCGGTCTAAGCTTGTCTCTAACCTTCCACCTGTTGATTCGGGTTCCTCGGGCTCGGAAGCTGGCTCAGATTTCGGCTTGCTTTTTTCAAGAGTGTCTGGTGATGTTTTCGATCCCGAGTCTGGGGGCTCAGAAGATTCCAGGGCTTCTTCTTTGGGCGCGTCTTTTGGCGGCGCTTTCTCGCCCCCCGCATCATCTAGAGTAAATGAGTCGAAGGCAGAAACGTCTTCACCCTCTTCAACCATGACTGCAATGGGCTACTTCACGTCAGCATGACCCTTCACAGGAGCTGCCAAACCCACGTTTCCCACAGCTACATCCTTTTCTCCCGAGTCCTTTAGTATTTTGGCTAGTACACCGTCCTCCTGAAACTCGAAGTCCATCTGTGCCTTGTCTGTCTCGATTTCTACTAGAACATCTCCTGGCGCAATCGCATCTCCGGCTTTCTTCTGCCACGTCCCGATATTACCCGCAGTCATTGTTGGTGATAATGCTGGCATGCTAACGACGGTGTGTGGGGGAAATGCTGTTTGTCAGGCATTATTTAGAAGCCTCCCATATAATTCTGTATCATGGGCATACATTTAGAGGCATAGTAGCGAGCGAGGGCCGAGACAGCTGGTATGTTTCTGAGATAGTAAGCTCTGTCAGTCTGTTTGCAAGGCGCAAAAATCTTTGCATCCTGCAGATCACATTGTCTGACCTTGAAGCATTTTGGGTTCTGCAAAGCGGAGCAGCTCCCACGGAGCTTGGGGCAGCTCTAAGACATGCTCTTGCCGAAGCCCGAAGGAGAAGTGGAATAGCCATTGCGGTCTGAGGAGGGGGTTGGTGAAGGACAGAACAAAGTCTACCTTTAGGCAGATCAATACGGCATATACATTGTGCAAAAGGAAGGAGGGTTGAAGTTCAGAACAGTCGCCGAGATGTTGAGACTTTTGTTCGGTGAATTCTGGAAGCAAAGCATGTTGGGCCGGCGGAATCAGAGTGCCAAGGCCGTGATGGGCTGTACAAAGGGGCCAATCAGCGACCATATCGGCTTTCCACGATTACTAGTACACGAGCACAATAAGCCAGAGAGTGCTTCAGCAAACAAGATTAATTCACAAATCTACGGACCCCAAAGGCTACATCTGTGACGGAACCTTTCCTTTCAGTGAAAAATACTGGAGCTTGATGCAGAGTAACTTTGGTAATTGCTCGGCGGAGGGCAGGAGCTTTGGCAGCTGCCTGGGGTTCAGCTGCGTCCTATGGCGGACAGTGAGGAGGTCGATGGTCTAGCTGGGGCCAATGGTATCAAGAGCCATACTGGCGAGCGCGCCGAGACTGAGCCCTCCACCACCGAGGCTGAGCATGAAGATAGACAGTATGCAAGCTTGGAGGTGGACAAAGAAGAGCTGGACCATAAGATGGATTTCAGAGAGATTAAGGTCGCTGACGTACTTAATGACAACATGGTCGATGGAGAACTAGATGCAGACGGCATGAATGAGGCAGCTTCTGAGCTTGAGGAGAAGTCTGAACAGCCAGAATATGGAGCCATACTACAAGAACATCCACCAACCCAGTGGTCCCCCGAGCCCGTCTCACTTCCCAACCGGGATGAGGCAGGTAAACCTGCCTACAAGGCCGACAGTATAGGTGATCTACCTTCTACCGCCCCATCGAATGGCACTTCACTACATACCAGAGAACGATCTGACAGCGCCTCTACTCAAGCTACCACTGGGACCCGGAGATCTTCAGCCCCTCTAAGCTCCATTGTATTTGTGGTGTCGGCCCTGGACCAAATCTCAGCGTCAAAAGAAGCTCGCAAAAGAAAAACACTCGGGGATGCCGCGCAGAAAGCTCTAGATGCCATCAAGAGATTAGATGGCTCACCAAATCCAGAGATCATCTTCGAACCTTTACGGCTTGCTACGGAAACTGCCAGTATACCATTGACTACAACCGCGCTGGACTGTATAGGGAAGCTAATAAGTTACTCGTACTTCTCCGTCCCGGCAGAATCCCACGACGCGAGTGCTTCGCCTGGCCAGCAGCAGCTTCCTTTGATCGACCGAGCTATAGAAACAATCTGCGGCTGCTTTCAGGACGAAGCTACACCCTACGAAGTGCAGCTACAAATCGTGAAGTCATTACTGGCGGCCGTCCTAAATGACAAACTCATTGTTCATGGATCTGGTCTCCTCAAGGCTGTTCGTCAAGTCTACAACATCTTTTTGCTTTCAAAATCGAATACGAATCAACAGGTGGCGCAAGGCACATTGACGCAGATGGTTGGTACAGTATTCGAACGAGTCACAACAAGGCTATCCATGAAAGAGGCACGAATGAGTCTGGTCAAAATGGGCTCGGGCAAGGGAACCGCGAATAGTAGTCAGGTCGAGATGAACGGTAGCAATTCTGTCATTGAATCAAGTCAGACGGACGGCGGTGATGATCCCGATGAATCGTCTGAGGGCAACTCGATCTTGACGACGGATCAGCCAGTACCCAAGCTGCCAGTAGAAAAGCTAACGCTACAGAGCTTAGAAAATGCGAAAAGCTTCGATGATAGAAGGATAGGCGACAACGCACCCACAATGGTTACACCGGCAAAGTCTGTGCTCAAATCACGGACCACGTTGGGCCAGGTTCAGTCTCAAGCAAATGGTGATGCCGACCACAGCAGACCGGACACTCCTGATGAGGATGAAGAGGATGAAATATTCGTACGAGATGCATTCTTGGTGTTTCGATCTATGTGCAGGCTCAGCCACAAGGAACTAGCGCCCGATCAGCAGCAAGACATCCACTCGGCGAACATGCGCTCGAAGCTCGTCTCGCTTGCCATCATTCGGACAACACTAAACAACAACAGGGCGGTCTTCACGTCTCCTCTGTGTACCATTCGCGGCACAAATAATGAGCCCACCAGCTTCGGACAGGCTACCAATCAGTATCTGCGTCTGAGCGTAAGCAGAAATGGAGCAAGCTCTGTTAGACAAGTGTTTGAAATCTGCGCCGAAATATTCTGGCTCATGCTCAAGGACATGCGGGTTATGCTCAAGAGGGAGATTGAGCTATTCTTGAAAGAGATCTATCTTGCCATACTCGAACGCAAGACCGCTCCAAGTTTCCAAAAGTTATACGTCATGAAAATCTTGAAGAGATTATCTACAGATCCTCGGGCGCTTGTCGAATTGTACCTCAATTACGATTGTGAATCAACAGCTCTTGACAATATGTTTCAGCGGATGATTGAGCACTTGTCCAAGATCTCGAGTCTTTCTATCCCGCCCACCATCGTATCAGCACAGCAATCGCAGCAGTATCAGGACCAGTATACCAAGGAGACCGACGCAGACCTTGACTGGCGTGATCACGGGAAATTGCCTCCTTCTTTGACCAGTGCAAGCCTAAATATATCTAGGAACCATGAGTGGGATCTACCTGTAGAGTTCCTCCTGAAGCAGCAAGCCCTTGACTGCCTAGTCCGGACTTTACGGTCGCTAGTCAACTGGTCTCAAGATAGCTTGGCAGCAGGCGCCGCGAAGCTCGGAAACATGAGCATGAGAGATTCCACTGATCATATTAGAGATTCCCTAGATACCAGTCAAATTACAGGTTCCCCCAGGATGTCCACTGCAGACACGCCCATTGCCCCTTCCACCCCCATGCTTGAGGATGACCCAATGCAACTGGAGAAAGCAAAGCTCCGAAAGACGGCGCTTAACGATGGTATCCGCCAGTTCAACTTCAAGGCCAAACGTGGAATCAAACAGCTCTTGAACGATGGTTTTATCAAGGAGAACTCTCCCGAGGAGATCGCCAAGTTCATACTATCCACCGAGTCCCTGGACAAATCTATGATTGGAGAGTACCTCGGCGAAGGTGAACCACATAACATTGCCATCATGCATGCATTTGTAGACTCCATGGACTTCACCCGAAGAAGATTCGTTGATGCACTAAGGCAATTCCTTCAAAGCTTCCGACTTCCTGGAGAAGCGCAGAAAATTGATAGGTTCATGTTAAAATTTGCTGAAAGATACATTACCGGCAATCCTAATGCCTTTGCAAATGCCGACACGGCGTACGTTCTGGCATATTCGGTCATTATGTTGAATACCGATCAGCATAGCATCAAGATTGCAAAGGCGAAGCGAATGACTACCGAAGATTTCATCAAGAATAACCGAGGCATCAATGACAACGCCAATTTACCGGACGAGTATCTGGCTAGTATCTACGACGAGATTGCACAGAACGAGATCGTGCTGAAGACGGAGCGAGAAACGGCTGCGGCCATGGGTGTGATAGTTCAGCCTGCTGGTAGTGGAGGTATAGCATCCCGCGTCGGCCAAGCATTTCTACAGGCGGGTCGTGATCTCCAACGAGAAGCGTACGCTCAGGCCTCGGAAGAGATGTCGAAGAAAGCAGAACAGCGACTACGAAATATGATCAAGTCGCAGCGAAGAACAACCGCAAGCCACGCGATGCCGAAGTACATACCTGCCACTTCATTCAAGCATGTTGGACCAATGTTCGATGTCACTTGGATGTCTTTCTTCTCAGGACTCTCTGCTCAGATGCAGACCACTCAGAATATCGAAGTCATCAAGCTTTGTATGGAGGGAATCAAGTTAGGCATACGCATCTCGTGTTTGTTCGACGTCGAGACCCCCCGTACGGCATTCGTTACAGCCCTTGCCAGCTTCACTAACCTTGGCAACCTAAGCGAGATGCTGAATAAGAATCTTGAGGCCTTGAAAGCACTTATCGAAATTGCGCAAACGGAAGGCAATATGCTCAGAGGCTCATGGCGGGATATCTTAACTTGTATTAGCCAGCTCGACCGATTCCAGCTGATATCTGGAGGTGTGGACGAAGGAGCTATTCCGGATGTCAACAAAGCACGCATCCAGAGGGGACCGTCCAATCCTCAGCAACGACGACCAGCCGCCACCCGATCGCGTCCCACCGCAACTACCACACACTCGAATTACCACCTCGAAATAGCTCATGAGAGTCGCTCATCAGACATGATCAAGGGCGTGGATCGCATCTTCACTAACACAGTCCAGCTATCAGGAGACGCTATTGTCCACTTCGTCCGCGCCTTGAGCGAAGTCAGCTGGCAGGAGATACAGTCGTCCGGTCAAAGTGACTCGCCACGTACGTATAGTCTACAGAAGCTGGTCGAGATCAGCTACTATAACATGGATCGTGTTAGATTTGAGTGGACCAACATCTGGCAAATCTTGGGTAAGCACTTCAACGAGGTTGGATGCCATTCAAATACCCACGTTGTTTTCTTCGCTCTGGACTCGTTGCGACAGCTATCCATGCGATTTATGGAAATCGAGGAATTGCCAGGTTTCAAATTCCAGAAGGATTTTCTGAGGCCTTTCGAGCATGTTATGGCCAACAGCACTACTGTCACCGTCAAGGATATGGTGCTTCGATGCTTGATCCAGATGATTCAAGCCCGTGGAGAAAACATCCGATCTGGGTGGAAGACTATGTTTGGTGTGTTCACTGTAGCTGCCAGGGAGCCCCACGGTAGGCCATTGATCCATGCAGAACACAAAAATGGTCTTGCTAACCTGCTTCACAGAAGCTGTCGTCAATCTGGCCTATGACCACGTCAGTCAGATCTACAACACTCGCTTCGGAGTGGTCGTCTCCCAAGGAGCTTTTGCAGATCTTATTGTCTGCTTGACGGAGTTCTCCAAGAATCTCAAATTCCAGAAGAAGTCTCTAGCCGCCATCGAGGCGCTGAAGTCAACCGTTCCGAAGATGCTGAGGACGCCGGAATGTCCCCTTTCGCATCGGCCTGGATCGTTGAAGAATGGAGTCGGCATGGAAAGGGAGGGAATTTCCAAAGCTATCAGCAGGCAAACCCAAGAAGAGCAGTTCTGGTTTCCAGTATTGTTCGCATTCCATGACATTCTCATGACTGGCGATGATTTGGAAGTCCGTTCACAGGCCTTGAATTATCTCTTTGATATCTTGAAACAATATGGAGGTGACTTCCCACCAGATTTCTGGGACACCATATGGCGACAGTTGATTTATCCTATCTTCATGGTATTGAAGTCCAAATCCGAGATGAAGAATGTACTGAACCACGAAGACTTATCCGTATGGCTCTCGACAACCATGATCCAGGCTTTACGGAATGTCATCACCCTCTTCACACATTACTTTGACTCTCTTGAATATATGATGGATCGCTTTCTGGACCTGTTAGCACTGTGCATTTGTCAGGAGAACGATACCATTGCACGCATTGGAAGCAACTGCCTACAGCAATTGATCCTACAGAATGTGCACCGGTTTCAGCCGGAGCATTGGACTAAAATTGTTGGCAGCTTCGTCGAGCTCTTCGATCGTACTACGGCCTACCAGCTATTTTCCGCTGCTGCGTCCTCCTCGGATTCTACCTCCATCGAGGACAATGACAGTGTCCGGAAACCCGAAGGGGAAGCGGCCACCGTGAAGGATCTTTCACTCAACGCCGGTTCTCCGACTTTATCAACTTTTGCAGGTGTTCAGCAAGGGAGTGAAAAGATGAACGGCGAATCTTCGTCGGTTAGCCAGCGCGAAGAGACGACGGAATCAGTCAATCGGACCAGGTCTGACTCAACAATGACAAACAACATACCAACAACGCCATCACAGGCGAATACCGAGCTAGAAGATTATCGTCCGCAATCTGATCTTCAACAGCAACCCATAGTGGTCACAGCGGCACGCCGCAAATTCTTCAATAAGATCATCACGCGATGTGTGTTGCAACTGCTCATGATTGAGACTGTGAATGAGCTATTTTCCAACGACGCTGTTTATGCTCAAATTCCCAGCTCCGAGCTTTTGCGGCTGATGGCGCTCCTCAAGAATAGCTACACGTTTGCGAAGAAGTTCAACAACAACAAAGATCTGCGGATGAGGCTTTGGAGGGAAGGCTTCATGAAGCAGCCGCCCAATTTGTTGAAGCAAGAAAGCGGGAGTGCGGCATGCTACGTTAGCATATTAGTCCGAATGTACCATGATGAGGGTGAGGAGCGACGGAAAAGCCGGGCGGAGACAGAGGCTGCACTGATACCGTATGTCACTCTTCTTGTCCATGCATGGACATCATACTGACGGTCGAGTAGGCTGTGCGCAGACATCATCCGGTCCTTCAATCAGCTCGACGAAACGCAGCCGCGTAACATCGAAGCGTGGCGGCCTGTCGTGGTGGATGTGATGGAAGGCTACACCAACTTCCCGCGAGAAGACTTTGAGAAGCACATTGAGACTTTCTACCCACTTGGAGTCGAATTGCTAAACCGGGAGCCGGGGATGGAGGTGAGGATGGCGCTGCAAGGACTCCTGAGAAGGATTGGAGAAGTCAGGATGGGAATGCCGGCAGTGACGGGGTCGGCGCCGCCAACGCCAACGAGCCCGAGGAATGCCAATTTTTCGTACTTTGAGAGGAGGAGAGGAAGCCGAGGGAGATGATTCGATTGATCGTCAAGGAGGCTGAACAGTATAGTAATTTTTCTTCTCTGTTGCACTTTTAGCGCCATCTTGAGGAGCGAAATTGGCGTCTGTGGGCGATCTATGATGGCTGGCATCAATACCTTGGTACTATTGTACTGGTACTCAATCGGCGGGGTTATAGATGTGTGCATACGACTACCATAGACTAGTATAATGTACGTTGCGTGATGTTGAAGTACAGTGTGTGCCTAGAAGGATTAATGGTCTCATGCAATACATAGTTCTATTCTTTCTGTTCGACTGGCCCTTCTCCTCGGGCAGCCTAGAGATGCAAGCTGGACCCTGAGGACTCTGCTGCTAGCGGTGAGCTTGAGTGTCCCGAGGGAGAAATTGCTCTAGCAAACATAGGCTCATACCAAGTCCCAATGGCATGATCTTTGCCTTCTCCCCGTACAAATACAACAGTAAAGTACGATATATGTCGGAGTGATGTCCGCCCTACCGCCAAGTGGTCGGCCAAGGAGCGGCAACGGCGAGAATAGACTCTCGTCGGCTATTGGCTAGAACCACTGCCAGTCCCCATTCAAGGCACGAGCCATGTCGAGGTCGTCAGTCCAACACTTCGCAACTCACCTCTCTCCTTCCATTTCGCCAGTCCTATCTGTGTTATAAGACAAGAGCACCTCGCAGAAGCCGGCATGGCTACGCCCACCCCCAGTGGGGACAAGTCCAGCATGTCCACCATGGACAAGCTCAGGCACCCTGATCTCTTCCCAGACCTGCGTGATAAGATGAAGAGTAGACGTGCCCGTCCTCACCATCTACGAAGAGTATCTAACTAATACACCCATGTCCTTTTGCAGACACCAATCTGTACGAGACCAAGAAGGGGTTCTACCATTTCAAGTCCAAAGTCGGCAAATTCCATAACCTCATCAACTCCAATCACCGCCACGACGAAAAGCACGAGCAGGAGACTGACGCCAAACGTAAGCGCATTGCCGAATCCCACCGCTTCGAGTCCTTTGCACCGGAAAGAGAAGGCAACAAGATCAAATGGTACGTCGACGGGCGCGACTACTTCTGGGCCGTCAGTGTCGCCCTGGAGAAGGCAAAGGAGGTCATCTACATTGAAGACTGGTGGCTAAGTCCAGAACTCTTCCTGAGACGACCCCCGTATTTCAACCAGGAATGGAGATTGGATCAGATCCTCAAGAGGAGGGCCGAGGCGGGGGTCAAGATCTACGTCATTGTCTACAAAGAGGTCGCCGCTGCCATTTCGTGCAACAGTGCACATACGAAACATGCCTTGCATGCCCTGTGTCCGAAAGGCACCCCAGGCTATGGCAATATCACCGTCATGAGACATCCGGATCACAACGTCTTTGAGAATGCAGGCGACATGACCTTCTACTGGGCGCATCATGAGAAGTTCATTGTGATTGACTATGCCTTGGCTTTCATTGGGGGACTGGATCTGTGCTTTGGGAGGTGGGACGATAGACAGCATTCCATGGCTGATGTGCATCCGGCCGGGGTCGCAAATGAGGTCTTTCCGGGTCAGGATTTCAACAACAATCGTATCATGGACTTCAAAACTGTGGACGACTGGAAGTCGAACGAGCTCAGCAAAGCGGAATTCGGACGAATGCCGTGGCATGATGTGGCCATGGGCCTCATTGGTGACTGCGTCTACGATATAGCGGAGCATTTCGTGTTGCGCTGGAATTTCGTCAAACGGGATAAATACAAACGGGATGAAGGATACCCATGGATGGTCATGCAGGGGCGTGAAGGTGAGCACGAGGACATCATAGCGGTTCAGCGGCCGAAGTTCCCGATGGGTGGATATGTACGGCATCCTAGTTCACCACTGGAGGATATGCCATGGGCGCACGAACACCCAGGTACGGTGCACGCGCAGGTTGTGAGGAGCAGCTGCGACTGGAGCAGTGGTATTGAACCGGTTGAGCATAGCATTCAAAATGCTTACTGCGAGATTATCAGGAATGCGCAGCATTACGTGTACATTGAAAATCAATTCTTCATCACAGCTACCGGCGAGGAGCAGGCCCCTATACACAACACGATCGGTAGAGCTATTGTGGATGCTTGTGTGAGGGCTGGTAAAGAAGGCAGGAAGTTCAGAGTCATTATTGTTATCCCGGCTATTCCAGGTTTCGCGGGCGATCTAAGAGAAGACGCGGCCATGGGTACGAGGGCCATCATGGATTATCAGTACAAGTCGATAAATCGGGGCGAGCATTCAATATACGGCCAGATCAAAGCGCAGGATGTGGATCCTACACAGCACATTTTCGTTTTTAACCTACGATCGTACGACCGCCTGAACAAAACCAGAGCCATGGAAATACAGGAGGAGAAGTCTGGTGTCAAATACCAAGAAGTGCAGCGAGCAAACGCAGAAGAAATTATGGGAGGGGGCGCTCCCAGCAGCACAGACAAGAATCCCGCTCATGCGGACGTTGCAGGCGACGAGGAGAGGGAAAGATTCATGGACCGTAAAAGGCGATTTGAAGATTCTCGTGATGAAGCTGGACTTGGGGAGATTGAATCTACCAAAGCTGACTCGATTGCGAGGACTGCTATGCTGAACGGTGGAAGAGTGAGCGACCAAGAGTGGGACGGTGATGCGGAGGAGGAGAAGGGAAATTTCGTGCAAGAAGAACTGTACATTCACGGGAAGCTGTGCATTGTGGATGATCGAATTGCGATATGTGGCAGTTCGAATATCAACGATCGGGTAAATCTCCCCTCTGCTCCTACAGATCTTACCAGGAATTTCCACTGACATGGTCAAATAGTCACAGATGGGTCTCCACGACAGCGAGCTTTCGATCGTCATGGAAGATCAGAACTACCTGGACAGCACCATGGACGGTCAACCCTACAAAGCAGGTCACCACGCCGCCACCCTCCGTCGAATGCTCTGGCGCGAACATCTCGGCCTGCTCCCCGCGCAGAAACTTGACGCCACGAACGATCCGAACGCACAACCGCCCGACGTTTGTCCCAACGACATCATGGAAGGACCGGAATACGAATTCGTTGCCGATCCCTTGAGCGATAGAGTGTGGGACATGTGGACCGGCAACGCGACGACCAACACCGAACTCTTCCGTCACCTCTTCCGCGCAGACCCTGATAACCATAGTATGTCCTCACCCCTTCCCCATCATCCCGTTTTGTTTTCCTTTGTAGTGTCAAAGTGACGACTGACTGACCGACACGCCCATCTAGTCAAAACCTTCGACGACTACCAATCCTTCCTCCCAAAACACACCAAATACAAGCAAGGACACCTACACGACCCGTTCATGCGCGTCGAAGAGGTGCGTCAGAAATTGGATCAGATCAGAGGACATCTGGTGTGGATGCCGTTGGATTTCCTGTGCGATGCCGAGATGGCGGAGAAGGGGATGCAGGTCAATGCGTATACGGAGAGTATCTATACTTGAGAGTCTGTAGTGATGATGGGAGAGGGAGGGAGGGGCTTCGTTTCGGGGCAATATCCGCGCTTCGTCGATGGTCATGCTGATTGGGGGGGTGATGATGATGATGTTCAATGATCAAGATCAGGTAGATGATGGGATGGTTGATGACTACCTTATTTACGTTGATGGCTTCACTCATAACGATTGCCTCGTTGAGTAAGGGCACTCACTAGAAGCTAGCTAACCACGAAACCACGCTCCTATTCTTCCACCCACCACTGCCCCATTGTCTCTCAAGTTTCCTCTTCAACTTCCCTACACACCAAACCCATCCCATCCCTTCCCTCCCATCCTTCCATCTTCCCTCCCTCCTATCCCATCCATCCATCTTCCCACCACACTTTTCCCACCACACTTCCCACTATCCACTTCCCCCCTTTTACCATTCACCATTCACAAACCATAAAGTGCAGTGTCTAGACAAAGTAGAGTACATTACATGTGGAATAGTGAGTAATTGGAATGTTTGGTGGTAGGGTGTAGGTTTAGGGTGTAGGGTTTGTATCTTGTTCTGTTTTGTTTTGTTCTGTTTTGTTTTGGTGGGGGTGGAGGTGAGAGGGGGATAGGAGAGGTGGGAGGTGGAGGTGGGAGGTGGGAGATGAAGGTGGGAGATGGAGGTGGAGGGGAAGGATGGGGGGATAGTGGGAATGGTGGGAGGATGGGGGGATGGTGGGAGGGGAAGGATGGGGGGGATAGGGGGAGGGGAAGGATGGGGGAAGTGGATTGGGGGGTGGATGGGGGGAGGTGACAAGGGGGTAGGAAGGGAGGAGGGAGTGGGGGAGGGAGTGGGCGGAAGGACGGGGGAGGGATGGGGGGTGAGTGTATTTGGGTATGAGCAGGGTGAGATGGAGGGTGAGGTGCGATGGAGGGAGCTGAGATGGAGGGAGGTGAATGTGAGATGGTTTCACAAGGTAGCATCAATGTTTCTTTAAAGCTAGGTAACTTATACATGAAAGTTGTCATGGCCGTTTTCGGGTCGTTACATGTGTGTGTGTGTAAATGGATCCATACCCTCCGTCATATACCCATCTATTACCCATCACTCGCTCTTCCCCCCTCTTGGATGACTCGCCCATATCACATACTTTCATTTGCCAGCATCCGTCTTCCTCATGACCTCGATATCCTCCTGCAGAAACTGCCTCTGATCCCCCGTATTGGCCACACTCCCCATCAAAGTCGCCTGCGCCACCTCCTTAAAAAACCCAATGCTCGTCACCTTACACTTCCAATAAGTGATATACTTCGCTTTGACCTCGATGAGCGCCACGCGCGGATCGTCGGCGCTGCCGTCGTGGACGCCGTCGCCCAGGTTGCCGAGCCAGGCCGCGGTGGCCTTGCTGTAGATCTGCTTGATGCGGGGGTCGTCGTTGGCGGCGGTGGTGACGGTGCCCGTGACGGAAGCCCAGTCTTGCGAGGAGCTGTTTTGGAAGGTAACTTGGGCGGTATTGTCGTGTTCGATGTCAGAGAATTTGGTGGAGTGTTTGGTGGCTAGGAAGAGGAAGTCGGGTCCGTCGCGCTGGTGGGAAGGGAGGGGGTGTTAGCTTTTATGTTTGGCTTGTAGAAGGTTTTGATCTTGGACAAGTGGTTGGGTGTGTGTACCTTTGCAATAGCCATTGAGCGAGCGACGGGGCCGATGTTCGGGCGGATGGTGGTGAGCAGGCCGACCTTCATACCGTCGACCATGCTGTAGAAGTCTTCAATCTGCTTGGCTTTCGGGGTCTTATCATCCCATTGGACGGCGACGAAGGGGTCGGTCTTGGAATCCACCATGGATTGCGTAAGTTTCTCGGGCATCTTGAGTAGAGTGGTGGTGCTGAAGGACCTGGATAGGCTGTGATAGAGTGGGCGAATGAGTGCTGATGAAAGAGCTGGTAGGAATGGTGTGAGCGGAGAAGGAGCATTGATATAGTAGAATGGCAGTTGTTTGGAAGCCATGACGAAGATGTCGTACTCGTACTGACCTCAAGTAAGTCCGGTCGCTTAGTTATGGTCAGTACGATTCCTCTTTCTCTGATGGAAGGAGCAGTTACATCATTGTCGGTCGGATTTTGATTCATCGAAGATTCATGGGCCCAGCTCCGGTCCCCACATTGCCAAGACCGCCAAGACCGTGCCAAGCTGAGTAAGATACTAGAAAAGGGGGTGAAGTCTTATCATCTTCTAATTCTGTCTTGCTACTATAGGGGTTACTAAAGAGTAGGAAGAATAGGGGTATTTCCCTCCCTAAATATATCCTTCTAACGCTAGTCTAATTACCCCTTATCAGCTCCAGAGAATATATACGTAGCGCCCCCGCAAAGTAGTAATATTATAGTCTTCCTAATTTAAGCCTTTTAATATAAGATATCTTAACTCCTACTTAGTATCTTTATTATAGGAACCCTACTATAGAGCTTTATAGCTCTTAGAAGTAGATAATCTACCCCTATTAGGGCGTACTAGGCCTTATACTTAACCCTAAGCTCCGACTCTTAATAACTAGTATAGACGCTGTAGTATAGTATTCTTTTAGCTTAATAGTAAGTCGTATACTAGGCTTCTTATAGGTAATTATAGAAGGTATTATTACTAGTAATCATCATCGCTGAGGCGAATAGTACGACGTGGCTCTGCAGGCTATAAAGGAGCAACCCCCCTAGGACGGCGGCGTAGTATAAATGGTTCTCGAATACTAAAAAGACTGTGACTTTATCGTTATCGCACCGGTCGCTAGAAAAGGGGGTGAAGTCTTATCGTCTTCTAATTCTGTCTTACTACTATGGGGGTTGCTAAAGAGTAGGAAGAATAGGGGTATTTCCCTCCCTAAATACATCCTTCCAACGCTAGTCCAATTACCCCTCATCAATACTTTACTGTACTTCAAATTTACTACAACAATATAAATGGTAGCTACCATACCAATCCGTAGGCCAGCTGCCTTGCTACGTGACCGACTCATTCTTTAAAATCAAGCCTTCACGAGTCCCGTATCAACACCGTTAATCTGCAGAGCATTTCGCCTGGTTTCAAGGCGACAGAGCGCTAAATGACGTATCTACTTCGCCGCCACATATCTCCATCTTTGCCGCCTCGTTCAGGTGTACGATGAGGGTCAGTTGCTGATCTAGATAGTGAAGATAGCCAGATGTTTTCTCCGCAATGCAGAATGTGGTCTAAGACTAGGAACTGTATTCTGGAGTTCATTCAGCAAACAAAGGGACTTTGCGCCATTGGCACGTCGTGACCCTTTACAGCAGCCGAATTCAACGGCTCCCATGCTTTCGGCGTTCCTTTCAGATAAAAAATACTATTACAATTGGATTAGCCAAATTCTTTCGAGATCAGCAAGGCCTTCGATAGGGGTCGGTAAATATGGCTGTCCGGAGTATTACTGCTAGGATCATATGCACTGGATACCAGGCCATATGTCGACGAGGTCGATCGCGTTACATACGTTGGACTTTTAGATCGTCTTCTTGCCTTTCAACGTTTCAACAGCTTCCCATTATGCCTAGTTCGAAACAAGAGAAAGGACTAATCTATTCAGTTCTCTTATTGGGTTTCGAGGCTGCTATGCCAAGAATACGAGAAAGCATCAAGAACCCTCCCAACTTGGGTACAGCGATATTGAAGCTAAATTCCAGTCCCACCACTCATAACACTATTGAATTGTATTGGAATGGTGGTAGAAACAAACATCTCAACGAAAGAAATAATAATTCATTGCACAAAGACAATATTCGGCGAATGATCCGGAATATGGATGTCATACAATATCACCATCAAGCTCCCCCCAGTTATCACATAGTCAGCGGATGTTGCGACTACTAATATCTCATGTTGTGAGGTGAACAAAAATAGATTGAGAAAGCCGCGCTTGTCGCATATATAGGATAATAATAGGACGAGGAGGAAACCTTTATACGCGAATACCCGCCCATCATCTACCACCAGTTCACCGCCAAGCTATCAACCTTTGCGTCATATTGAACAGTCTATTCTACTCCTTCGTCGGGTATCTGTTTGGGAATGGATGAAGACTTCGAAGATACTCAGCCTCATCTAAATATGGACTGCCAATCCATGCGACTGACCGTCATTCTAAGGTTTTGTTGCGACATGAGCAATTGGCAGTTTTGGCCTTTGATATATATGGTAGCTGTATAATGGTTCCTCGAATGTATACGACTCATCCATCAAAGTTCTCACCGCCCCTATTCACTGCACCATTCATCAATCACTTGAAGCTATAACTATGCATTCTCGCTCCATTCTTCAGTCTACCTCCATAATCTCAATACTCATACTGAGTTACCGTCCACTCGCCTCAGCTTTTCCTCTTCAGCCGAGACAATCCGCCACCTGCACCGATCCCAACGCAGCCTTTGATAGCAGTTGCTGGGGAAATCTCAACCTCGGCGATTTCCTCACCAATTCTACCACAGGCTGGAACGCAACCCTCGGAAAGACCTGCAAATCCGGCGACAATGCCGCATACTGTTGTAGGAAATCCGAGGCATCATGGTCCGCCTGCTTCATGCGTCAAGCAGTCAACCTAGCGGAAACATTCTCCTGTGCTTCCCTCAACGCTTCGAAGTGTCCCACATCCTCTCTCACCATCGTGCCCGAGATCGCCGTAGCCCAACAACAAAAAGTCCGTTACGTGCTACACAGCATTTACAGTAAGCCATTCCACCTCAGCAATGCTTCAAAGTAACGGTAAAACCAAGAGAGTAAGAGCACTGACCCACCAAACAGCAATTTACAACCTCTTCAACACCTGGCAGCAAGCCCTCCCCGCCGCAATCTCAGACGCCCACAACAACGTCCACGATCTAACCACAGAAGTGGACCCCAAAGGAATCACCAGCGTCCTCGCCCCCAACCTCGTCGAAGCTTTCCTCCTCGGCCTCCCCTTCCTCGCCACCCCAAACGCCACAACGCAAGTATCGCCGCAAATATCCAACTCAACCAACGCAACGGCTCAAGCCCTCTTACTAGGCTTGCAGCGCGCCCCTGCAGTGGCGAAAGCGATATTTGTGAATAATAGCGCCACGATCTATCCTGTGCAGACTACTGGCGCGGCAGACTTTCTCGCGGATCCTTACAGCACTGCGCAGATTAATGGGAGGCTCAATGCGGGTTTGGGTCTGATCATGAGTGATCTGAGCGCTTTTGTGAAATTTGCATCTTCGGGGTTGTTTTCGGGGCCAGGGAATTATTCGATACCGGATCATGAAGGCTTGGGGGCTGTGCTTAAGACCTTTATTAGCTCGACTGTGCGTGAGGATCATGTTTATGTTGATGAAAGGATGGGGCTGGGGATTGGGCTGTAATTGCGGTCTTGAAGGTGGAAATGGGAGTTGTAGGGATGGACTGTACTAGGAGATCACGAAGTATGACTTTCAATATTATTGGGATCAGAAAGACTACGTACAGGAAAAGGGATAAGGACGCCCAAATGTTTATCACAATATGGAATGGAAACGTAGAAGATGACAATCTAAAAGCCGGACAGTCTTTTGATATCAATCCGCAAGTTTCTGAAGATTGCCGACCAGGAGAGAGATGCAAGAATCCGGGTTCCATATAAGTGACGACTTTCTTGCTAGAAGATATGAAAGGTAACAACTAGTACCTCATGCTTGACACCGCAGTAGGGCTAATGATAGTTCCCAACAGAGAGACTCGTGATGATTGGGCAAATAATGGAATCTGGATGGCCTGATATAGTAGAACGAATGGGAACATTCGTTCTGTGTCGATTATTCCGTGACATGGATGATTTCCAGGTGTCCTCTCCAAATGAATCCCTGTCGCGCTGATAATTTATACCGTGGATACTAGAACTACTGGATACTGGGCGTGCTTGGATACGTAGTACGGAGGTTTTGATGGACTTTACTCCTTCCGCAGTGCTGGGTGACTACAGTCAATGGAAGCACCCATAAGAACATGTGGTCCTCCACACTCGATGCCAATGCGCGGTTTGGGCTTACTCTGCCACCAAGCAACACACGGCATTTTGGAATACAAATTGAAAAAACCCTTGTCCTATTCTACATGCAGCCTGCACGTCCAGGAAACGCTTCTGGACATTACGAATCAGCAGCTGCAGCTAGCACGATACCTAGAGGAGCAGACCGATGTTGAGGAGGATGACTGGAGTCAGGGTGCAATCGTTTATGTTGTAAGGCGGCTCGCAGACTATTGGGAAGATGGCTACGATTGAAGAGCAGAGGAGGTAATACTCCCGCCTGACACTGCTCTCTCCAAAGCGCGGATGCTGGTCGCATTGATGCTGTTCCGCAGGCCAAGATCAATGATGAGCTCCGCGAATATATGGTCAAGACCGACATAGAATACTAGGTTACGAGCCCCAGGTCATACATTACGTCCATCACCAATCCCCCAACCCCAACGCTTTCCTCTCATCATTTTCCACGGCTGGCCTGGCTCATTCCATGGGACACACAAAATCATAGAGCCTCTCACCAACCCCCCGAACGAGAAAGACCAAGCCTTCCATGTCATTGCACCCTCCATTCCCGTTTACGGACCCGCGCCAGCACCTCAGAAGAGCGGCTTTGGCCTTGTGAAGGCAGCGCAGGTATTCAAGATCCTCATGGTTGATGTGCTGGGCTAGGAGAAATTCGCTACACATGGAGGTGATTGGGGTGCTTTCATCACAAGATCAATGGCAATGCAGTATCCTCAGCATGTTAGAGCTTGTCACACCCATTTCGTTCCGTGCGGACCCCTACCGTTCTACAAGGCGCCACTGACCTTGGCTCGCCTGATCCTGAACTCATGGCCCTGTACAGCGCGAGAGAAGTAGGCCCTGGAAAGCCTACAATTCCTTATGAAAGAGTCAAGCGGATATCTGATGCAGTAGTCGACGCGCCCTCGAGCCTGGGTTCCGCGTTGGGCGATAGCCTTATCGGTCTGCTCGGTTGGCTGGTGGAGAAATATCATGAATGGACCTACGTCAAAAGTCATACCATGCCCGACGATGAGATCATTACCTTTCCAAAGATGCATTGAATTCCAGGCGCAACGCCTGAGCTACGACTCTACCAGGCTGCCGTCGCCCAGCAAGACCGGACGGGCAAGGAAGATGCTTACAAGTCGTACGTGGCGACACATTTGACCTTCATCTTCTTCCCGAGAGCGATCGCAGCCCCACCAAAAGGCTGGGTGCAAGCGATTGCGAACGAACGGTTCTATAAGGACCATGACAGAGGAGGGCATTTCCGACGGTCGAATGCGCGGAATTGTTGGTTGGAGACCAGGGAGTGGTTTGGAAGTGAGATTTTCAAGACGGCTATGAGATCTTGACCGTCTCCGTAGTGGTTTCGATATATCTGGCAACATATTTCCTGATGATCATGGTAACCAATTCTTGCCTTGAACTCAACAACTCACTCTATGTCGTGATCAGTGGATGCCTCAGTAGAAGAGCTGATGCTGTGATCTCTGAACCCTCTAACCATCGAAGGGTAAGCTTTGATGAGGTGAGCTTGGTCGACATGATCTGCTGGCGAGGCTGTTTTGCGAGAACATATGACGCCAATACGAGGGCGCCGATAGCCAGCACGAGTATTCAGAGGCCAGTGAATGCCTTAATTCGAACTGGAGGTTGGCTGATTAAGTAGGAATTGTTCCCCTTGATGCTTGTAATGATACGCCGTTACCCTGTATATTCGGGGAAACGGTAGGGAAGATAGCGAGGAATCGTTGATGCGACTTGCGCTCCTTCATTAAATCGCCGGGATCGCGGCTAAAGCCTCGATGAGTTCATCACCAGGGAGTTGAAACAGGCTGAGACATCACCTTGGAGAGGACAGCGCACATTGAGTATGTATGGTTTATTACTCTGTCCATGGCTACCTTCAATCTTACCCTCCAAGTTTAGACTCCTGAAATGGCCAGGACACTATTATATAGATGGTCTACGTGTTGGCTTTTGTTTCCATCTTTCCCTGCTTTCGCGCAAGAAGCTCATTCGGAGTCTCAATTTGATGTTGCAAATCCTCAATCCACAGATATTGTTCATCATGGACCGTACCAGACCTTCGCATGCGGCGGTCATGCATCCATTGTGGCCAATGCTCTCGATTCCTTGTGGACAGATCTCATAATAGCGATTGACTCCAGCACCTCCAACACGACTAGTCCTGCGTTCAACGCGTTCTTCAAGACACCTACCTCCGCCCCTTTTGTTACCGAAATGTTGACCAACATATCGCGCGGTATTCCTATAATGACTTGGACCAGCCAAATTCCGCACACACCTGTGCTGGTTTGTGCCTTTGAGCGCGGCGTCACAATACGAGTACATCAGCAGACAATCGATATGTACGATGGGTGCAGGGGTCCTTTGCCTCCTCCCACAGCCTTCGCCATAAAATCCAATCACTGGATCGTGTTATGTCCGGAATTCTTTACCGATATTATACCCGCTACGCCTCCCTGGCAGCTGAATCCCCCAAGCGCACCTCAGGATTACTGTCGAAAGACCGACCGGCTAACGAGAACGTTGGGAGGTTTGCTTATCCGTTACAAACCGTCGATAGTATTGCATGAGCTCGTGCATCAGTATCTTGTAGCGTCGGAACTAGGGCGCCCACATGTGCAAGAAACGTATACTTTCGATGGTTCGCTTAGTCTTTCCGCAGACGAATCTTTGGAAAATCCGGCAAATTACCAGTTTTATGTCGCTGGTAAGTCTCATTGTACATACTTGGGGTCGCGATCAAATAATGAATATCGGTTCCGGGGAGAAGTGCTGACTTGAATTATGTCCACATAGCCCTAGCAGGCGGATGCACCGACTTTGAAATCCGAGGCCCGCTGCACATACCTAATTGCGAGGGTAGATGTTTGAGCTCGGATTTGCAGTATGATTCCTCCGGATCGAATGATACCACTTTGGATGGTGCAGCGTATCCGCTACGATGAATACGGATCAGCTATCGAAGGAATTGACGACTCTGGGAACAGTATCAACGTCAATCTGCGAAAAGGCAGTTGCATTCCCTCCCATTACCGATTTTGTGATTACCGATTTTGTGGGCTCATTGCCATGAACCAAATCGCAACTAGTCCTGAGATTAGCTAGCCAGTGACGAGCAACCTAGCGTACATACCCTAGTGTCACGAATCTCAATTGCTGCAAATATCAGTAGGGGCTCAATCCGGGTTTACCAAGGTAAGTGCTCTTGACGAAACCGGGAGACTAGAACCTTTAAGGGGAAGAGGCGAAGCCAAAGATGAGTGAAGGACGGCGGGGCCTTTTGGTATTGTTGAGCCGTATCGCTCTGCTGGCTAGACTGAGTCAGCTGAGGAACATGGTAGCTGTAAAGACGATCAATGGTATAGCAACGTATGCGTGGGATTACTTCCAGTCTCTGAAGCAATAGTATACTAGGCCATGAAATACTCACTCTATAATCCTACATATTTTTATATATAAAACATTTGGGTATATATCCCTAGGATTCATATACGTGGATTCAATGATACAATTATCATTGAAGATCTAGGACTTTGAGTGCTTTGGCTATCAAATGCAATTGTACTTCCTATAAGATTACGATGATAATTGCTCACTTTTACCCTGGTGAATTTCGGGAGGGTATATGTTGTATAACTGCCTGAGGCCAAACGTCTAGAGCGAGCCAAGCCCTTCGCTAGAATAGCGCAAGGCAACCCAACCTCCATATTCTACGGAGTATATCGCATCAACATGCAACAAGCTTCCAGAGGCTAACGACCAGCACCATGCAGCTCACTCTCCGATACCCAATCTACCAGTTCCTCGCCATACTCACCTCAATACTAACTCTACTCCACATCGGCATCCCCATCGTCGCTCCGCCCGTGCATGCGTACGATTCATCATCCCTCCTCCTCTGGGCAGGCAGCGTCCCATCGTTCGTCTTCATCATTTGGACATCTTACCGAACCATTGAGGACTATTTCTGCAATTGCAACAGCGATTTCCATGGTGGCGTCGAACGTGTGCGCACATCGAGCGATGTGGATGTAGAGGATGCACGGTTTACGGCCGTGTTTGCTATGGCTTTGGCTGCTGCAGCTACGTGTAAGATGATCCTGACCACCCTCATGGTCGCTGTAGAGGACGGGTGGGAGATGAGATGTTCATGAGAGCACACGGGCTTCTGCTACTCTACATCCCGACTCTAACAGTGGGTTTGAATTCTGGATGAGTAAGATGCTGACTGCAATCTCTGCTCCACCAGTGGCAATGGATCTACTGCAGTTTTGGTGGGTGGTCATCCGAGGCCTCGTGCGCATGATGCTTCCATTATCGGCCGATCCGGCCAATCGCCTTTTGGAGCTCTGCTGGGGGTTGGTATTTCTTATCACTACGGTTGCGGCGACAGCTGCTTGTGCGATTTATCTGTGGGTGTTGTATAAGGTGTCGTTTCTGCAACTGCGCAAGTTAGGGGCCGAGGCCGGCGTCAATTGGAGGCTTCGTGGTAGTGTGACGGATGCGAGTCTGGTGGGAGTGGAGTTGAATGATCAATGATTCGTCCAACAACAGGACAGTAAGAAGTGTGTAAGGAGGTCTAGGAATGATAAAAGAGATGGCTGAGATATCTTTTGGGTGTGTTATATTGGGATAGTCGAGGTGTGTCGGCATACTTTCTGGCAAGAGGAGGACGAATTTCATACAATTTCATACGGATGAAATCGATGTCTTGATAGGCGTTCAGAACCCCTGCCAAGAGCAACTGCCATACTCCATCCAGCCTTTCGGCCCTTCCAAAACGAGGCCCATATTGAAGCTTTCGGGGGAATGGAACGGGTCGACGCAGGTCAGACAAGCCACATACGCCAAGCCGGCAGACGCTAAAACACGCCCCCGGGCGCACGTCACAAAACAGCAAAACAGCACCCCGGAATAAAACAAATCGTCCCTGCAGCAAGTCCCCACAAAAACAAGAAGACTGCATATAAAACGCAGTCTATTCCCGCCATGTCCCCGCCATCCTTCACCCACCTGCTCGCCTCCAAATCCTCCATCGTCTCCACAACCGGCAAAACGCGCCTGAGGCAGGCTCTCGAGCGCGCACGAGATGGCGGTCCCGCCTGTGTCGCCCTCTGGCTCTGGCTACCGGGATATTCGCTGGCCCGCCTCGTCGGCGGTTTGGGCGCTGATGTCCGTCTTCCCTTTTTCATATCCCACCAAAAACCAATCCCCATACAACAAGCACAGTCACAAAGAACCAACCCAACTAACCGTCGCGTGAAATTCCCCACAGGCCGTAATGGTCGACTGCGAACACGGCAACATCGACGACAGCGAAATGTACCAATCCGTCGGCGCCCTCGCCTCCGCCGGCTCCTCCCCCATCATCCGCACCGTCGGCGGCGAACCCCTCATGATCAAGCGCGCCGTCGATTGCGGCGCCCACGCCGTCATGATCCCCATGTGTGAATCCAAGGTATCTCATCTCATCTCTTCCCTCCTTGCACTTCCCCTTTCCATAATACAATACCCAAAGGGTGTATGTATCATATCTCGTAGACAATTTATTCACAACAGAATCCACCCATCCAGGCCCAAGTCGAACAAGCAGTCCGCTACATGAAATACCCCTCGGCGCGCTGGCCGCAGGGCGTCCGCGGCGCCGGCACCATCTTCGCGCCCCCAACCTTCCACCAGAGCGACGAGGCGTACTTCGAGAGCGCGAACGACAATGTGATTTTCATCGCGCAGGTGGAGTCGAGGTTGGGGGTGGAGCGGTGCGAGGAGATTGCGGGGGTGGATGGCGTTGGTATGTTCCTTCTTTCTTTCTCCTTTATCCTATGGTTATCCGGTCGCTCGCTCGCTCCTCATCCCAGCAAAGCTACGTATCAATACAGAACTAACACCTCCCCTCCCAAAAATCCAGACATGCTCTTCGTCGGCCCCAGCGACCTCGCCTCCTCCATGGGCCACGCCACCACCGACCATCCCGCCGTCCGAGCCGCCGCCTCCCACGTCCGCGACGCCGCCCACCGCCACGGAAAATTCTCGGGACATTTCGCGGCGGATGCGAAGGCTGGTACGTCTATCCTTCTTTCTCTCACTCCATCTCCCTTTCACTCGTATATCGTATCTTGAATACAATTCATGTTTTCATTGAGTAAGGGGAGCTGATTGAGTACTTGGTTTTGAATAGCGGCGCAACGCGTAAAAGAAGGCTATCATTTCGTGAACTGCGGCGAGGATGTTAGTGCGCTGTCGTTGTGGTTCACGTCGGAGATGGGAACGTTGAAGCGGTTGAGTGCGAAACTTTGAGGGTGTGGGGAGATGGATGATTGATATTATGTATGCTTGTTGTATCGTATCAGTTATAGGTGGTTGAGTGAATGAGAAAAAGTGCATCTTGTACGAGGTTTTGTTGTTGGTGGTTGGTGGTTTGATGAATAGATTAGTAGGAGATCTTGAGGCTAGTGTGAGTTGGGAGGTTGGGTGGGAGAGTACTGTACTCTACGTAGGGAGGTTTGGTACGCGATGGGGCGATGTGGCCACGTGAATGATTGCTGTGCCGTGTCGTGTTGTATACTGTTCTACCTCTACTACACAGCCGCATGAGTCCATACCACATACAACAACACCACACTCCTAATCCTACTCCTACTCATAACCCCACTCCCAATCCCACTCCATCATACATCCATCTTCCACCTATATCTATACCCAACTCCACTATCTGCTAGCGGCATTAGGTGCATCATCTATACGTACCTTATATACGCAAATGGTGAGATTAGGTTGCATACCCGTATATCCGCCGATATGATCTGGTTGGGTCTGGTCTGGTCTGGTCCGGTTTGGTTTGGGCAGGGATTAGGACTGGGTCTAGGATTAGGAGTAGGATTAGGACTAGGACGGAGGGGTTATAGGGTGTGGATGTTTGGATGTGGATGTTTAGATGTGGAGGAGAAGGGGTGAGAGGGAGAGGGAGAGGGCAAGGCAAGGTCACCATATTCTCTGTCAGGGCCATCAGCGGTATTTTTGATACTCGTCTATACATATTAGTCGTTGGTGTAGACGTCAGGAGAAACTAGAAGCTGTATCCAGCGCCAACATCCTGCGTTGTGACACCCATGCCCTTGTTTCGCTCGCCCACCGCGGTTGCGTCTCCGTCAGCCAGTCCCTTCCGGGTACTAGGACGGCCACCCTCGACATCTGTCCAGTACCCTCCTCCCCCATCCGCTTCCCACTTCTGAACCTTTGTGTGCCAAGACCCGGTGACTTGGATGTTTGTTTGGAACTGTCTAGAACCCAGGCTGGATTTTGGAGCGAGCGAACCCTTCGGCCAGGAGACCTTGAGGGATGAGGTGGATGGCTTCGAGCTGCGTTTGTGACTGAGGATGAAGGAGGATGGCAGAATGCGGATGAAGATTGGGCGGAGGGTGGGGAGGCAGGCGGCTATGATGTAATTTGCTGGTTCGTTGATGGTCCAGATCGTCCAGACTAGGGATGTAGCTGGCGGAGGTTAGCGGGTGGATTTGAGGATGAAGTGTGTAGGAGCTGTACGTACTGTTTGAGAAGCTGCTTGCGTCGGTTGAGAATAGGATGCTTAGACGAGCGCAGCTCGCGATGAATCCGCTGGTGAGGGGTTTAGGATCTACGCTGGAATATGTAGAGTAGGAGGAGGAGAGGCTCACATGGTGCCGTGCAGGAATGTCGCTGTTAGTGCGATCTTTGCAGACGCACTGACATTCAACTTCCACACAAGCGGCAGAGGCATGACGAGCATGATTGCCCCAGTCACCACGTTCGGTATTGCCATGTATCGAGTCCAGGCGATCTCGTCGATACATGTTCCCCCCTTGATCGATTTATCCCATGCGAACGACAGGGGCGAGCATCGCAAGAATGCTACCACTGTATTGGCCACGCCTGTCGTAACGATGAGGAATCCGACCAGGTACGCCGTGATGGTGAAAGACTTTTTGCTAGTGGTGAAGACGCGGATGTATAGCAAGAGAATGGCACATTTCGATAATGCAATCGAGGCGCCATAGACGATCATCCAGGCCATGAAATTCTGACCCTCGTTAGCCGGGACTTCTGGGAGCGTAGTGGTACATAGAAATTACCTGACCAACGAGAGTATCGTCCGAAGGGGTCATCATCTGGATTCGGGCAATGTGGGATCCGACTCCTGCAATTCTGGGGACTATTTATGAATATCAGTATTCCGGGATGCCTGAATGAACCATCATCGTCACTTACACGCAAGTGCTAGTCCGCAAAGCCCAGAGGTAAGAACAGCCGCGAGCAGAAGGACGTAATCATCGGCTGCCAAGGCGACTTTGTTCATCAATCGGGACACAAATCGACCAGTCACCATCAAGAATTGCATGACTATCAAAAGTATAGCCACGACAACCACTTTCCAACCGTCATGGCCGTAGTCATTGGCGGCGACGAACGACCCCATCAGCGGATTTCTTCAAATATAGGAACAATCTCCACTGTATCACGAGAGTTGTATGGAATGGTCAATAAGCTGTGATACAGAGGATGAACGAGAACAGGCATGCAGAGTAGATGTACGACCACTTTGTAATCTGTAGACCATACAAGGAACCACGGAGTAGTCTGAGATGCAGGTCCGAGACATTCCATCTGGTCCCCGGCTCGCGAGACCATCAGCCACGATCGTGCCGCATATACCACACAGCTTCAAGTTGAGAGCTGAGAAGATCTATGCATGGGTGGTCGGCAGACGGCCCGTGCGAGATCTCTCGAAGTACCGGAAGACTATTTGTCAGATGTTGGTAGCCTATCACTGACAGAGAGTAGTGCAAAATTCCTAAACAGGCCCCTAAACAGGCCTCTTTCGGCGAGTTGGATCTCACTTGCACATCAAGCTAACCGTGCATATGCTTTTAAGCGACGGTCGGAACGAGGCGCATTGTCCTGGGCTGAGGACTACCCATCCACTGGCTTTCGCAAATAGCTTGGGTCAGGTACGACTGACATGTCATTGGAACGTCCCGGCTATGCACGTAATACCGAATTGGACCTTGACAGGAAGCACAGACGTTCTTGTATTCTTATCTCGTCGGTACTCGGCCACGTTCGGTCATAAACCGCGATATATCGATTTGGCGCATTAAAAGAACGTCAATCAGTTGAAGACGGAGGATTTTCAACTGCGAAGGCTGTAGCTCAATGCCATCCAGAGCGCTGAAGGCTGGGTTAGAAGAACGATTGGGCGTTCGTCAAGATGATTGGTTGACAACGTATTGCGGGGGCGAATCAACGGGCGCATTTTGATGACGATGAAGTGCGCAGGATTGTGATATAGCCTCAGAGCAATCTATTCTGCGGCCCAGCGGTTGGCATCTTTCATCTCGGAGATACCTATGACAACGCTTGTCTTGACCAGGCAGCCGAATTTGAAACATATTCGGGTGGCTGTCGCTGGACCTGCAGGGAGAGGGTATCATATGAAACAACATTCAGCTCAACTGACCAAGCTGGAGGTTGGCCATCTTATGCAACGTCCACACATGAGACAGGTATGAGCAGAGATGCAAAGGTTTTTCGCCAGGATAAACGACCAGAGAGGAGTCTCCAACATAACTGATGCAAGGACAACCCTGTGTTCAACGGACTGTCAAGCGTCTAGAATACTAAGATTCGTATACACCCGACCGTCGACACTGCGATGGGAAAGTGAAATATGGGAAGCTGAGCACCTTGGAGAACGAGAAGATTTGACGCGAGGCTGAAAGACGAGACGAGCACGTGACATGTGGCTGCGCTAGCATCTCACACTAGATACCGGACTATCCCGCATATGGTAGACGTAGATATTGCCGCAGGATTTGCTATCTATTCTGCCAACCAAGACACTCACGGAATTCGTGGTCTTGGAGTAGGAGACACCTTCCTGATCTGTACCCTTAACAGATCAATTGGTAAGTTGTAACGAAGCAGCTTCACTGAATGGCATACTGGGGTGAATCCTCAAACCGTTCAGACCCGCGAATTCGCCCTTTGCTCTGCTCCTGCCAGTCCTTCTCCTTCTGGTACAACACAACGATGACAGTACAACACCCGATTTTGAAGCGGACTTCATCGATATTAGTTGCCTGAGTACGACCATTTCTAATGGACGATGGATGAGTGTTCATAGAAGGTAAAATACAGCACCTCCAGCTCTTAGTTAGTAATAGACAGGTTTTACAGTGAGATTATTTAATATTTATTTAACTAGAGGGTCGCTATCTCAAAGCGAGATTAGATGTATATTTAGGTCCTTATAAGCCTATAAAGATCTATATAATATTAGTAGGTATATAATATAAGTATAAAGCTATATAAATCCTAATTAGGAATAGCCTTTAATACTAGGTCTTAAGCTTTCTTTTTATTAAATCTAACTATCTAACCTATATATTATTAGGTAAGGAAATCTTAAGATTAATTCTATAAAAACTAGTATAGATTAATATAGATTAATATAAATTAATACTTCTACTTATATCCTAGCTAGCCCTAGCCCTACCTTTATACTTATTATTATAGATCTATAAATACTATAACCCCTAGAAAGGTTTATATAATCTCCTATTATTTTTATATTAATTATTATAATTTTATTATAATTATATATATCTCTATCTTAGAATCTCTACTATTTATATATACTAGTATAATTTCTTATAAATTATATTATAATCTATAATAGCTCTAGTAGCTCTTAAAGAGGAGCCTAATACTATCTATATAATACCTATATATATTAGTAAGGAGACTTAGCTTAAAGAGCTAAGTAAAAAGAAATTTATAGTTCTACTCTAGGTTAAGAGGGTTATTATAATTAAGAAATATCTTATAAAGACTAAGGATATTAGCTATATAAATCTACTCTTAAATATTAAGCTTTATATAAATAAGAAAGAGGATAATATTATTAGTATAAATCCTTATAAGCTACCTAAACTCTATTAATAGTTATAAGCCCAGACTTATAGTTATAAACCTAAATTAGTTCTACTCTATTCTTATATAAGAATCTTAAAGACGGGTAATAATAAGTATACTAGCTATATAAATAGGAATAGACTATTTTATACTTATAAGAATATAATATATATCTATAATAGTATATATAATAACTATCTTATATCTAGAGAGGGTATTAAGTATTATAACTATAAGGGTACTATGTAATAATATAGCTATTAAGTACTATAAACGGTGCGTATACGTATATATATAGAACTCTCTATTCTTATTAATAGTAAGACTAATCGCTACCCTTCCCTTTAAGGGGAATTCCCTCCTTTATATACTATAAGGAAAGGGGTAGTATAGTACTACTATATACTATAAACGCCACGTTAATAGTAGTACTATATTCCTAACTAGTCCTTATAATTATCTCCCTATTTAGGCTCTTAGGCTTTAAGAGTATAAAAGGTTATAATTTATAAGAGATACTCCCTTAGTAATAGAATATTACTCTAATAAGAGTATAATAATATAACTATTAGTAAGGCCTTCTAAGCTAAGCCTTAATAATACGTAGTATTATTAAACTATAATAATCGCGGATAATACTCCTATATATAATCCTTATACTTCTAGTAGTTATTTTATAAGTAATTCTTAGTAATAAACTTACCCTTACTACTAATTAAAAGAAGACTACTACTACCCCCTCTACTTATAGTAGTACGTAACCTCCCCTACTAAGCCGCTCCTAGCCTATTCTTATATTATCTTATATAATATACCTTTATTATATTATATTTTAATCTAAAGAGCTATAAATCTAATATCTTTAATTAAGGCCTTATTTATTCCTTTAATAGTATAACCTATATACGCGCCTCTCTTAGCTTTACTAGATATAATTATTATAAAGATCTTAATACTAAATATTAATAAGAGGTCTCTACTTATACTTATTATACTTATACGCGCCTTCTTTAATCCTTAAATATTATAACTACTTTAAACGCTAGCTTTAACCTCCCTTAGCTTACTAGATTCTAGCGAACCTTTAATAGGCTTATTTAATAGTATTATTACTATCTTTACCGCGCCTCCTCCGCTCCTACTACTATTATAACTCCTATTAGAGTTAACCTAGCTATTACTATCTATATTATAAATGCCCTAGAGGGTATTCTTAATATCCTTTATTAGCGTATATATATTACTCTATCTCCCCTTTTAAAGTACTTTTAAAGCCTTACTAATATATTATAGGAGCGCCTCCCTCCTATTATAAAGGATAAGGAAGAGGATAATAAAGAGGATACTCCTATTACTATTAGTAGTAATAGTAATAGGCCTAATACTACTACTAATATAGTATAATAGCCCTCTCTTATAACGCCCTTAGTAGTCTAGTTATATTAGGTATCTTTTCTTTTTTATTTATAATAATAGAAATTATTTCCCCTCTTATATAATATAAACTTTATATCTTAGGGTAATCCTACTTAAATCTTTCTAATATATCTAGTATATTAACTAAGTCCTATTTACATAGCTATTAATTATAATTATAAGATTAACCCTTCTACTTTATTAAATATTAAAGTTTATTATAAGAGATTTTATAGTTAAGAATAGCTTTAACTTCCTATTTATCTTTATTATTTATAAGCTCTACTTATATAACTTTTATAATACTCTTACTATTACCCTAATATAGCTTTATAAGTAAGACGTAAAAGATATTATATATATAAAAGGTATTAGGTAGTTATAACTTATACGCCTAACTACTAATATAATTAAGGACCTTAAAAGGCCCTAGATAATATTACAATAGTTTCTTAGTTACTTATATTAATTTAATATACTTTATATTTAATAAGATATAATTACTTATATTATATTATCTTTACTTTTATTATTTATTTATATACTCTACTTATATAACTTATACTTAATATAAGTACTACTCTAAACCTTCCCTTTATTTTTAAAGTAATTTAACCCTTTTTTATATTAATAGGACTTCTCTTAATAGTAGCTCTAAAAGCTTTATATCTAGCTTAAGTAAGTAGTTATAAAGCGCCTTATATAGAGGTAACCTAGTACTAGTATACTTCGTATAATTATATATAAACTCTACTAGATAAAGTAACTCTACTTAATTATCTTATCTTTAGGTAGAATAGTAGTATAGATACTACTTAAGTATACTATTCTATCTCTCTATTAAACTATCTATTTAAAGGTAGAAAGTAGTATTAAGCTTTCTTTTTATATTAGTATAATAAAATATAGCTACCTAGAAGCTACTTATAAATACCATCCCTTAATTACTAATAATACCTTCTAGCTAATTAAACCTTAAAAAGATTTTATAGTATAATAGGTTAGTAATACTAATAGTATTAACTATCTTTATAATAGGTAAATACCTAGCTACCTTAATATAATAGTTTATAACTACTAAGATTATATTATAAACGCTACCCTTCTATTTACTTAAAGGGAGATCTATAATAAAATCTATTATAATTTCTTAAAAAGGTCTTATAAGTATTAATAATAGTAATAATATATTATAAATAGTATATCTATATAGCTTTATTAATTGATTGATTAATTGATTAATTATACTCCTATACTAGCTAAAAAGCTAATAAGGGTAAGCTTTATTAATTAGTAGGTTAAGTATTCTTATATATAATTATAAATATCTTATCCTATTAATTTCTAATAGAACTTCTACTTAATAAGCTCTTATATACGCTTTTATAAGTAGTAGCTAATATAAGGGTTATTATAATAAAGCTTTAAGATTTCTTATTTAATTACTTTATTATTAGGTATAAAAACTACGCTACCCTTATAAAGGACCCTTATCTTATCTATTAATAGAGATATATTAGTAGCCTTTTTATATCCCTAGGACTTTAATAATTATTTCTTATTATAAATATCCTTATCTCCTTCTTAGAGATATTAGAGTATTTTTAATATTAAGTTATTATACTTATTTTATACGCGCTCTATTATTAACGCGGTTATAATATACCTTCTAAGTACTATTTAATTAATATTAAACTATCTTATAATAGGATTTAAGCTATTACTTATACTACTTTATATCCTTAAGAGTGTATTACTCTCCCCTATTTTTAGGGTATAAGGTTTTCTAAGCCCTATCTCTAACCTTTTATACTATTTATAATTATAGGCCTTATTATCTTATAAACCTTTATAAATATTATATATATAATACTTATTAAAAGGAATATACCTAATATTCTTTAATTTATTTTATAATATTAATAGATAAGTATCTTCTTTATCTATTACTAATATATAATCTAGTCGCCTTAATAGGGTATTAGCTAGGTTCTTAGTACCTATATAATAGTATATCTTAAAGTTATATATTATAAGCTTTATTACCTAATATACTTATCTCCTTATTAATAATAATATTATTTAGAAATACCTTAAGTTATTATAATTAGTAATTACTATAATTAGGTATAAGCTACCTTCTAAGAAGTACCTTTATATCTAGAATACCTTAACTATTATAAGTAGTTCCTAATTATAGGTCTTATATCTAGTTTCTACTAAATATAACTTATAAGAGTAGAAGGTAATAGGATACTATTTTACTTCTACCCCTTTAGTAATAATTAAGAACTTTTATAATAAAATAGTTATAATAGCTAGAATTAAAGTATTAGTTTCTAGTTAGATTTCTCTTATAAAGTTAAAATATATAAGTAATAGCGCCTCTTAAAAGAGTTACTTTAACTACTTAAATACTACTCTTATAATATTACTTAATATTAACTTTCTATTTTTAATATATAGATAATTATTTTTTAAATAGTCTATTAACGCCGTGGTTATAAAGGAATAGTACTTAATAAAATAATAGTAGAAATTAATAAACCTTAAAAAGATCTAAATATCCTTAATATTTCTAAGTTCTAGCTATTCTATTATAGTATCTACTTTATATAGATTTATATATATACTATTATAACTAATAATAAAGCTAAGGAATTCTACTTCTACTATTATAAATTTATATTTCTTTAAGCTAATATAAAGTTTAAATTTATAAAGATATTATAATACTACCTTTATAACTTTAATATAAGACTTTTTATTCTAGAAGTAGATAAGAATATTATCTAGATAAATAATATATATAATATTAAGTAGTCCCGCTAGGGCTTTATTAATATATACTTAGAATAAGGTAGGTATATTAATAAGTTTAAAAGGTATAATTATATATTTAAAATAGTTATACCTTATATAGAATATAATCTTTTATTTATTACCCTTTCTTATTTATAAGTAATAATATATATCCTTAAGATCTAACTTAATTAAGTACTTAATATTAACTAATCTTATTAATATTTTATTAATTAAAGGAAGTAGATAGTAATTCTTAATTATAATCTTATTAAGCGCCTTATAATTAATATATAAGTATAATATTTTATTCTTCTTTAATATAAAAAGAATTAGTATACCTACTAGACTTATAAAATAATAAATCTACCCCTTTTTTAAAGCCTATTAAGGTACTCCCTTAATACGCGTAACTCTTTCTTTAATAAGTTATAAAGTAGGTTAAAGGGAGGTTCTTTATTCTCCTTTATATTAATCGCGTAATTATAATATATATAGTCTAATAGCGCCTTAATATTCTTAATTAAGAAGATATCTTAAAATTCCTAAAATTTTAAAGGGAGCTTAACTTTAAGTAGTAGGCTTTTATTATTTACTCCTAAGTACGTTATAATAAATATAATACTATTAAGCTACTCCTCTTAAGCTTTAATAGTATTAAAGTACTCCTTAATATTACTTTTCTTAATAGGGAATTACTAGTTCTATATAAGTTAATCTACTTAAGGATTTTATTCTTCTAACTATAAATACTTAAGGTAGAAGTTATAATTAAGGTTTACTATTATATAAAAGGCGCCCTTATAATATTATATAATACTATTAGAATTAATAAGTTTAATTTTTCTTATATAAGAACCTAGTAATAATATTAGGTTCCTAACTCTATTATATAAGGTATTATTAGAGCTAAGATCTATTTCTTAATCCTACTCCTTTATTAAGCGTATATTAATATAATTAATATAATAAATTCTCTTTATAAGCTCTTAAGCTCTATTTATATTATAATAATAAGTTATTATATCTACTTCTTCCCTTATACTATAATAGTAGACGTAATTATAGTACTTAGGGGTTTTTTAAATTTAAGCCTTTCTCTAGCTTATTATTAGATATCTTATTAGTTATAAGCTTATTAATTATAATATTTATAATTATTAATTTTACGCTCTAGTAGTTCTTAGTTATATATCCCTTCTTTTAATAATTATAATACTTAATAATAGAAAGGTTAGACTTAAGCCTTTAGGGAAGGTATAATAATACCTTAATAGCGCCCCGCCCTTCTTACTTTATATATAGGTTATTATCTCTTTACCCTTAGAAATTTCCTCTTCCTCTTTAAGGATATTAACCCCTAGTAGGAGTATTATCCCTTTAGTCTTTATATATAAGTAGTATTATATAAGGCTCTAGTTAGATTACTAATATAATAAGAGTATCCCTTATCTCTAAGATATTAGGTTATATTATAAGTTAACTATAAAGATCTTTATATAACTTATTTAAAAGGTTATTATAAAGTATATACTCTATTAATAGCTTAAGTTATCTTTCTAACCTAGTAAGGTAATTTATAAAGTCTATAATCTTTTAATATTCCTTTTACTTAGCTTTTAAGTAGTACTTATTAGTTATTAGATATTAATTTTAAGGATCTTTTATTTAATCTATTAAGAAACTATTAAAGTATTTCTAGGACTATTTATCCTTTAATATATCTTTTATATACTTATATTATATAGCCTTAAAGTCTAGAGCTATATACTATAACATGTATTAGATTTTTATAGAGTTATTAAGAAAATAGGCTATACTTATTTTAATTATATTAACTATATTATTAAATTATTCTTAATATTCTTATACTAACTTCCTATTATATATATATAGGTCTTATAACCTAAGAATATAAGTTTTATATTAAGGACGCTTTAATTTTAATTCTTCTATTAATAATAGGTAATATTAATAACTTACTTAAGTAGTATTATTAATATATATTTCCCGCTCTAACTCTTATAAATATTATTATAGATCTTATATCTACTACCTCTTAGAGACTTATTCTTTAAGTTCTTATATCCTTTATAATAGTACTTCTTAGGTTTTAGGTAGCGGGGACTAGGTTTATACGCCTAGTAGCTACCCCTAGATAGTTAGTTATAATCGCGATATATCTATTATTAATTAATTAATTAATTCTTAAGACTTACTTTCTTTATAAGCTTAATCCCTTATATTTAAGCGGGTTATCTACGCTAGTTAATTAACCTTTTTACCTTATACCTATAATAACCCTTCTCTACTTATCTTATTAATAGTTAGGCTACTACCCCTAAATAGGGATAAGTAATTAGAATATAAGGGTACTATATAATAACGTAGCTATTAAGTATTATAAATAGTATATATATATATAGAACTCTCTATTCTTATTAATAGTAAGACTAATTACTACCCTTCCCTTTAAGGGGAATTCCCTCCTCTATATACTATAGGGAAAGGGGTAGCGTAGTACTACTACGTACTATAAACGCCACGTTAATAGTAGTACCGTATTCTTAACTAGTCCTTATAATAACTTTATTCTAAGTTAGTATAAATTCTATATTAATCCTTATTTATCTATACTTATATTATATAAATAGTATAAAGGAGGTTTATAAATATTAAAAATCTAAAGATACTAGTATATCTATTTATAAATCCTTATAACCTATCTACTAATTTATATAATAGCCTGTAAGAAATAAAAGACTAGTAAAGTTAGTTAAATAGATTATAAGGATATATATAGTAAGCTTATAAATATATATACTAGGTAGGCGGAGCTATATAACTACTTATAAGATATTAAGGGGGGGGACGGATAGTTAAAGGAAGATAATTAGGTATACTAGCTTATACTACCTTTATACGGGTCTATAGTTATTTATAATTAAGGTATATAAATAGTTACTATTATAGATTATATAGGGCCCTTTAAGGTCTTATAAATTTATAAAGATCTGTAAATATAATTATATCTATAAGAATAAAATAAAATAACTTATACCTATAAATTACTAAACCTATATAACCTAATAATAAAAATAATTTAAGAATTAAATATTTAATTTAATTTAATTATAATTATAATAATAAATAAAGATTAAACTAAGTAAATAAATATTAATATAAAATAATAATAATAATATAGAGTTAAATAAGTCTTATATCTCTAATAAAAGTATTAACTTTAATAGTAATTATAATAGTAACTTTACTTATAATAAATATTATAATTATTAATTTTAATAATAATAATATTTCTAGTAGCTTTAATAATTTTAATAGTTATAATAGTCTTAATAGTTTTAATAGTTCTAATAATTCTAATAATTTTAATAATTTTAATAGTTTTAATAGTTTTAATAGTTCTAATAGTTCTAATAGTTCTAATAGTTCTAATAGTTCTAATAATTCTAATAGTCTTAATAATTTTAATAGTTCTAATAGTTCTAATAGTTCTAATATTTCTAATAGTTCTAATAGTCTAAATAATTTTATAAAGATTTAAATATAAAAAGTAGGAATAGTTTTAATAAAAAGCTTAACATATTTAACTAAATTATATATTATTTAAAAGAACCTCTAGGTATATAATATTATTTATACGCCCCTTTAAACGCGCTAGTAAGAGTACTAAAAGTCTTTATATATCTCTTATATAAGATAATATAATATAGAGCTAACTATAACTAAAATATAATTAAAGTAAATCTACCCTAATAATAGATAGTAATTAGCCTTAAGATTTATTAATAGTTATTATAAAATAGAGCTAGACTAGAAACTACTTACGTATAAGAAGGTAAGGGTAGTTACCTTCCTTACTAGTTAGTTTAATTTAAAGAATTAAGCGTATCCCTCTATCCTACTTTCTATTAAGGATCTAATATTAAATATACTATTAGGATAGATATATAATAATTAGGCGTATCCTATTATATATACTTTTATTTAAGTATAAGTTCTATAATAATATAATTAGAGCCCTAACCTTTAAGTATAATTAAGAAGGGGGAAATCTAGATAGCTCTAAGGATTATAGGAATTCTAGGCTAAGTCTATTATTATTATTATTAGATAATAACTTATTAACTAATAAAAGGTACTATATAATTCTATATAAATATATTAAGATCTTATTATTTAAAATAATAGTAGAGTTATTTTATAAGGATAGTATAACTCTACTCTTAAAGAAATCTAGCGGTAATAATAGCTATATAAGGGAGGTAGTAGGAAAGATATATTTTATAAAGGTATATCTATTTATATCCTAGGTTTTTACCTTAGAGGGAAGAGCTATTATCTTATATATTAATATATTATATAATATCTAGCCTATCTACCTTATAAACGCCTAGTTATTAGATCTAGTATAAAGCCGTATATTTTAATATAGCTAGAGTATATTTAACTTTAGTTAGATCTAGGAGTTATAAAGGCTAGTATTAACTTATATAGCCTAATTACCTCTTTAAATAATAGGAGTTATCTATATAAAGTCGCTACTTATAATTACTAGGAGCCTATTAAATAGGTTTTACTCTTATAAATATTATATAATATTATATTAACCGCGGTAAAATTATTCTTATTTTATATAAGTACCTTATCTTATATAATTAGGGCTATATAATAGAGTAACTCTACTATATTAAATTATATAGGGATATAATAGGTAGATATATTATTATAAATAATTAGGATCTTAAAAGTAGAGTAAGATATATAGCTACTAGGTAGTAATATTAATATAATACTAGTAGAAGTAATATATAATATAATACGTCCTTATATATAGAAATAATAATAAAGAGCTTTATAAAGAAAGGTCTTCCTAGTACTTATAATACTATATATAAAGAAGTATATAGTTTATAGTAAAGTTATAATAGTTATAAGGATAGTATTATAAGCGGAGTATTAGTTAATATTTAACTTTAGAATAGTAGTATTATATAAAGTTACTTACTCCTTAGTATTATACTCTAATTTAAATATAATTAGAAGAGGGTAGCCCTACTAGGACTATATAAGGAGGGGTATAGGTAGATTAAAGTCCCTAAGCCTTCTACCCTAGATTTATAACTATTTAATAATTAAGAATAACCTATAATTAAGATATATATTTACCGTACTAGTAGGAATATCTAGAAAGTCCCTAGTAATACGGCGTAGTAAATTATTATAGATATTATAATAGAACTTTTCTTAAAGCTTAAGGGGCTTACTAATATTACTATAAAGAAGTATAAATATAAATAAAGAATATAAGGAGTAGCTAGAAGAGTAGTACTAAGATTCTTTAAAGTATATAAACTACTTATTATTATTATTAAGGAGCCCTAAGGTAATATATATAGCCTAGAAGGTTAGATATAAAATACTATTAACTATATAAATTACTTTAAAACTAGAAGGCTTATAAATAATAATAAGTAGGACTTATAAGTAGAACCTCTCCCCTTATATAACTTTATAATTATATATATAACTAATTATATATCCCTTTTATTAAAGTATCTACTACTACTCCCCTTTCTTATTATAATAGATATAGTACTTAGGAAAATTATAGTATAATAGATAATAGCTATTAGAATTTTTAGTATTATATTATAAGAAGTATATAAGTATTATTCTAGCCCTATTAAGTACTTATAAAAGGTCGGTCTTATTATTATAGAACTATACCTATTACTAACTATAGAGGTATAAAGTAAGTTATATAACGGGAGGATTCTTATTATAATTATAGAATTTAAAAAGGTTTTATATAGCCTAGTATAAACTAATATAATAACTATTTAGGTAGTATATAATTTTATCCTAGTTATCTACTAGCTTAAGAGTTATATAATCGGCGCCCTTATAAATATATTTATATATATACTTAATAGTACTAATAGAGGTATAAACCTTAATATTAATATATATTATATACTTATAAGTTAGCTAGGGATTATATAGGACTACCTAGTAATTATCTATCTTAATATCTTATTTATATACCTATTTTATCTATATATATTTATCCTTATAATAGTAGTATATAGAATAGCTATCTTCTATAACTAATATTTTAGGCTAGAACTTCCTTAGAAAATACTTTAAATAGATCTACCTAGATCTACGCGGTTTCTTAATTATATATAGCGACTTAGGATTCTAGTACTTATAAGGGTTATAAGTTATTTACTCCTAGATAATTTAATATAAAGAGCTATCTAGATTAATAGTAGGATTAGGTAATTCTATATAGATTAGATTATTAACGCGAAAATAGTCTAGGAAGCTATTATCCTAATATAGAAAAAGGAGGATATAAATATATAAAAGACCTCTTTTCTAGTATTTAATAGTCTAGATAGTCCTAAGATAACGCTTAAATTAATCTTTAAGGTCTTATAGTAATACCTTTTTCTTTATATAAAAGATATATATAATAATTTCCGCCTAATTACTAGTAGTCTAATTATTAAAGATAGTAGCCTTAATTTTAGGTTAGTAAAGGTTTATAGTTATTATTATAAAGAGTATTAGCTTCCCGTAATAATATTAAATAGCTAGGGAGTCCTTATAATTCTATATTATAGCCTAATCGCTACTATTAAAGCTAGAAGGTAGAATAGTATAGTATCTAAGAGTATCTATATAACTATTACTAGCTAGTATTATATCTTCTACCCCTTAATATAATTTATTATAGATAGTTACTTAATTCTTATAAAGGAAATTAAGTCTTTATTATATTAAGGATATAAATTAAGTAAGTAATAGTAGAGACTCTAAAAGTAATAATAATAATAATAAGTAAAGGAGAAATATTATAAAGGATTTTTATATAAAAGTTAATTAAGAGCTTAGTAAAGATAGGGTTAATAATATATAATAGGAATATTATAATACTAATAAATATAATACTTAAGTATATTTTATAGCTCTAATATATAAAATAATATAGAATAATAGAATAACTATTAGTATAAACCCCTAATATTTAAGTGACTTAGAATTAGGATATTTTAGAATAAGAAGTAGAAAAACTAAATAGAATATAAAAGTAGAAACTTTAGATAAGAATAAAGAAATAAGGCCTTATAAGATACTTACTATTTTATAATAATTATATAGATAGGTTATATTACTTAATAGGAGCGGGTTTCTTATATTTCTTATATATATTATAGATTTAGGCTAATTTATAACTTATCTTTATAAGCTTCTTTATAACTTAAATTTAATAATAAGCTTTTAATTAATAATATAGTCTATAAATTAATAGTATTATAATATTAGAGTTAGGTAATTATATATAGATTATAAGCTTATAATTCCTTTAGTTATATTATAAGGCTTAATATAAAGAAATATACCTAAGTAATTATTAAGTAGAGTTAATTACTAATAAATATTAATAGATTATTAAAGGCTTTATTCTAAATTAACTAGATACTATATTTTAGCCTTATAAATAGGTAAAATAGTTTATTAATAATACTACTACCTAATAGGTATTATTAATAGGTATTAGCCCTAATTTTATTTTATACTTAAAGGTATTTATTACTTAAAGTATTTATATTATCTTAAAACTATACTTAATAGTAATTTATATACTAGCTATCCTTTTATTAAATTTTCTCTTTTATATATTTAAGTAGCTTATATATAGTAATATAATAAATTCTATATACTTATAAGCTTTATTACTAAATAGATCTAGAACTTACTACCCCTAGAATACTTAATATAACTAGTCTTATATAATAGAAGTTTATAATATTATTAAGTTATTTACCTTTCTCTTAAATAGGTTATATAATATATTAATTAGATTATCTAAGTATATTACCCCTAATTATATTATATTATATACCTTTTTATATATAGAGTAGAAGAACCTCTAGTCTTCCTTTAATTAATAGAAGCGCTAAAATATTTTATTAATAAACCCCTAAATTATAGACCTCTTATATATTTTACCTATATATTTAATTACCCTTATATACCTCTAGATCCTATTATATTTAAGAATAGGATATTAGTATAAGATAGGATTATAGTAATTATATAAGTACTTAAGGATATTATTAATTATAGTAGAAATAAAGGAGGGAGACTAGCTAAATATTATTAATAACTTATATAAAGGATATAAGTATAAGAATTTTACTAGAATAAGATATAAAGTAAGCTTTAAGCTAGGCTAATAATTATATTACTAATTAATACTTTTAAGGTTAAAATAGGTAAGTAATTAATATATCTTATCTTTAATAAATCTAAATATCCGCCTTATTTACTTAGGTAGGAAATTATTAAGACTCTACTCCTTACTTTAATACTTAATTAATAGGATATAAGTATAGTATAAGACTTAGCTAATATAATATAAACTAAGGATAAGAAGGGCTAGAATAATTATATATATAAGTTCTTTATTAGAATTAATATTTATAATATATTATTATTATTAATATAAATAAATAGATAATTACTAAAAGGGGTTTTATAAGTAAATCCTAGATAGGTAGGGCTAAGTAGTAATAGCTTATATTTAGGTAAATTTAGATTAGGGTTAGTATATAGCTAGACCCGTATAAATTATCTATATAATATTATAATATCTTAAGGTTTAGCTACTAAGTAATATATATTATATAACTAAACTTTTCTTTTTATCTCTTTATATATCCTATCCTATTTATATTCTTACCCTTCTATATATATCTTATACTATTTAGTATTTATCTTTTTTAATCTATATATCTATATAAAGATATCCTAATAAACCTATATAAGGTATATAAATACTAAGCCTATTATTAATTTCTTAGCCCCTAATTAGTCTATATTAAGACTTTATTTATATTATTAAGTATTACTACTTCTTACTACTCTATCCTTTTCTTTACTAACTTATTATAGGTCCCTTAATAAAAAAGACCCCTTTTATAAGAACTTAATCCTAATATAATCTTATAATTAAATTACTAGTCTAAATATTAATATATAATTATAGAATAGTTACTTCTAGCCTTAAGACCTATTATTCTACTATATACTTAAAGGTATAATCCTCCTCCTCTATTATAAAGCCTATTATAAAGCCCTTAGATTTAATTATAAGGCCCTCTTACTAGCCCTCTACCTAATTATACGCGCTTAAAGGGCCTAATATTAAATTATAAGGTGGAAATATATACTTTAGGGCTTATAATAGAATAGTACCTAAGCTATTCTACTTTATACTAGAAGGAAGAGTATAAGGCTAGCCTTATACTATTTATAATATACTACTTACGTGGTAATAGTATACTTCCTCCTCTACCTAAGCCCTTATAACTTTTATAAAAGCTACTTTAAGGAAGTATATTATATTCTAAGTATTTTCTAAAGAATATTTATAGATATAATAATATCTTACCTTTATATCTTATAAATATTAATAAGATACCTAGTTATAAGGCTATACTAGTATTTAATCTTTTATAATTTATAGGGAAATTTACTACTTATAAGGCCCCTTATAACCTAGTACTTACTTAATTCTATCCTTTACCTAATTATACTTTTATAATCCCGCCTTTATAATAATATCTTAATTATCCTACTATCTAGATCTTTAGCTATCCCTCCTTAAAGAACTTAATAAAATAATATAGGCTTATAATAACTTATTTATCAATATATATACTATTATATAAGAGTAAATTAAGTAAGTAAGGGTAATAATAGGACCTATCTAGGTAGTTTTAAACCCTCGCCTTTAATTAGTTATAAAGACTAGATCTAATAAGAGGTATATAAACCTACTAACTACTTTAGAGGTTACCGCCTTTATTCTAGATAAGTATAAGGATTATAGCTTTTATAATATTATTATTATAAAATATTATAAGGATAATAAAGAGCCGCTTTTCTATACTATTAGTTATATTAATACCGCGTACTTTTTATTATATTATATTCTCCTTTTCTTATAAAGAAATCTAGGCTAGTACTAGGCCTTATAGCTATATAATAATAATAATTACTATACTATTATCTATTACTCTAAGTATATATAGTTATACTATTACCTCTTTTAATATCCTAGTTAGTACTTAATAATACTCTATAATAGAAAGCTATTTTAGTAGTATATTATTAATTACTTTATTATAATTAACTATTAAGCCTATTAATATATAACTATACTATACTTATAACCTTTTTATTAGATATCTAGGGACGGCTTAATATATTATTATTTATAGAGATAGTAAGACTAATCTTACTAGTAATATTTTCTAGTATTTTTTATATTTATTCTATCTCTTTACTTAGGTATTATTAATATAAGACTTAATTTATATAAAGTATTTAAATAAAGTCCTTTTAAGCCCCTATTTACTTTTATAATAGAGTTATAAAGGCTTATAACTCCTTATAAGGCCGGCGACAAGATCTACTTATACGTAGTACCAGCTACGAACCTTCTAGTATCTTAGTACTAGGAGAGCTAAGAGATCTCACGGTGTTTTAGAAGTACCGTCTAGGGTTACCTAGTTATTATAGAATCGACACGCAGGTAGAGTATAGTAATAACGAGAATAGGAACGCTAACGCGACAGAAAAATAGAGAAGATAGAAGGAGAACTCTTAGAAGATTATAGTAAAAGATGTAACGCGATAGAATATATAGATATAGACGAAAAATATATACTATATAAATACCCTTCTACCTCTCCCTAATATAGCCTCCGCTTCCCTACGCGTGTTATAAACGCGACATACTAGTAATACTAGTAATACTAGTATAAGACGATAGAAATACTACTGATATAAAACCTCTATAGTATTATAAGATATATATAGTACTTCTATACCTATACCCGCTATAAGGTCTCTTACGAGGCCACGTCCTTATACTCTAGCTAATTCCGCTCCGCGCGGTCTAGGTAGCCTGAGTCTACCTACCTCAGGGTAGTTATAGTATATATAGATAATAATAGTATAATAAAAAGATAGTAATACTATAGAGCTAGCCCTTCCTTCCTCTTAATAATCGAGCGTAAGCTAGATAGTATACCGGGTATATACTACCGCTATTACTACCGTACGGCGGCGAGGATACTCCAGTCCCCTTCCTAGGTAGTCCTTACGGTACGGCTACAGGTAGTTAGTACCTAACCTAAAACAGGACGTAGGTATTAGACTCCTCACCTAATAGCCTATAAGCGCGATAGGGCCGCCGGTCTAGTTAGCTAATAGTACCTATTATCTTCTACACGTATATACCTTAATAGTAGCGGCCGATATAACCGCGGTAAATATACTAGGTATCCGCTACCTTACTATTATACGGCGGGGGGATGCTTAGCCGTACCTAGGTAGTCCCTATAATATAGTAGTAGGTAGTAGAGGCCTAACTCGTATAGAGATACGTGGATATTAGCCTTCCCACCTAATAGTCTATAAGCACGCCAGGGCCGCTAGCCTCCTTACCTAGTAGTGCCTAGCACTAATAGACTAGTAGGTAAGTACTAGTTCTATTACCTCCCTTTACGTATACACCCTCCCCGTTACGGATATTATAACCGGGACTATAAGGAATTATCTATTATAAGGATTTATCCGTTACGCTAAATAGATTAGATTAAAAATAGCCGGTAGAGATAGAAAAGAGAAAGGGGCTAGGCCCTAGATAAGGAAAAGGAGTTTTACTTATAGACGAAACTTTAGTGTAATAGGTAGTAAACCCGACCCCTCTACTACCTCCCTAGTAGTAGGCCTGTTAGGGGGGGGAGGGAAGGAGCTATAAATAGTTAAGAGAACCGTAATTATCAGGTGGAGTTTTTATCCCTATAGTAGGGTTTCTCCCCGAATAATATATACGTAATACGTACCCCCGAATAGCCTACCCTTATTAGCTTTTTAGCTAGCATAGGAGTATAATTAATTAATTAAATTAATTAATCAAACTCCTTATAAAGTATATTTAATATATTATAAGTCTATTATATTCCTTTAATTAAATATTTAAGTTCCGCGTTAGTATTAAGTTACTACTTATAAATAAGTTCTAACTTCTTAATTAAGGCTAGGTCCTAAGTACTATTTATTATAGATATATTAATATTAATAAGTAGAAGGGCCTAAGTACTATTTATTAATATAGGCCTATTAATACTTATAAGTATTATTACTAGAGTTATTATATTATAGGATTTAAAGAATTTTAAACTTTATTTTATAAAATTAATTAAAATAGTAGCTATATCTTAAGTTAGATAAGACCTTTATACTTATTTAAGTCTTTACCTATCTTTTTATAACCTTATCCCCCTATTCTTTTTCTTATTTTACTATTATAATTATTATAGCTAATAGATAATACTATTAGTAGAGTTAGCTTTATCCTTAAGATTACTCCTAATACTAATACTACTCTAGTAGCTAGTATTATTCTAGTATTAAGAACTTAGGCTTTACTACTAGTAGGGGGAACCTTTTAATATAATACTTATATTAGAGGGTAATAGTAATATTATTATAAATAAGAGTAAGATAGATAAGCCTTTTAAGGAGGAGTCTTATTTATTATTTTCTTTATAAGAAGGAATTTTATTAGAACTAGTATTCTTTATTTCTTTTATAACCTTTTTACTCTAGTAAGTAGAGAGTATATTTTATCTAATATTATAATCTTATATTTTCTTCTTCTTATCTTTTATATCTTACTTCTTTTTATATTTTCTAGCCTAAACTTTATTAGTTATTAATTACTATTAATCTAGTACTTATATAATATTAGTAAACTAGGAAGTAGAATAGAAAATCTAAAACTAGAAAATCTATTAAAAGCGTATTTTCCAGGTAAAATACTAGAAATAAATAGGAAAATTTTAGGTTTTTTTTATTCTAGCCTAAAAGTCCTAGGGCTAGAAAATCCGGATTTAAGGCCTTAAATCCGTGATTTTCCTCTAGCGCCGGGAAGAAACGGGAAGCTTGCTAGAGTTATAGCGGCTACGTTATTAACGCTAGCGTAATATAGGTTTTAAATATAGTCGATTCACGTAATTTATATACGCCTAGAGTACCCCCCCCTAGCCTAGCCCCGTTTCCTATACCTATATTACGCCTGCGATTAATTCTCTTCCTAAGTATTAGTACTATTAGTTATTAATAAGACTTAGTACCTTATTATAATTACCTAGTTAATACTAGCCTAGTATAGTTATATTATAACTAATTAGTAAGACTTATCCCCTATTAGTCCTATTACCTAGTATTTCTAAAAGTTACTAAATCTAGTTAAATACGCCTTTTCTAACTTATAGTATTATTCCTAGCCCTAGGGCTAATATATAAGCGCGTCTATTATATACGTATTTTCTATATTTTTCTATATTATTCTACGTTCCTAGTTTACTAATAAAGGTTATTATTAGTTATTATATATCTAGATCTCCTATTATATTCCTTCTTATACTTATACTATTTAAGTAGTACTACTACCTTTTATTAATAATTATTCTAAGAGTAGGAATAGTAGGTATATATCTTAAAGTCCTATTATATATCCTTCTATTATAAATTTATACTAGAAAGTCTATATATACCTACTTTAATAAGTATATAATTAATAAGTATTATTATCTCCTTAATATTAAGAAGTATTCTTTTATATATACTTTATCCCTTCTATTTATCTCTCTTATACTTCTTATTATAACTATCTAATTATAAGATATCTAAGCTCCTAGTCCCCCTTCTTTTATACCTCCTTAAATATTATAATAGCTTTATATTATATAACCTAGCTTTCTTATAACCTTTCTCTTTATAAGGGGACTTTTATAAGGTAGGTTAGGAGGAATATAAGGGAAGGATATTATTATTATTAAGAGGTTCTTAAGATATAAGAGATATATTTATATAAAGGCTAGTAATAATATCTTCCTATTAATTATATAAATATATAGTAATTATATATTTATTATATTATATTAAGATCTTTAATTATAAGGATATAAAAGGAGGATCTAGCGTACTAGTAATAATAATAGTAAAGGTACTAGTACCTAGGATATCCTTAAAAGACTTTAGAGTACGCCTAAGAGGTATAAAATAACTATTAATAATAATAGAGGAAGGTTATAAGAGAGATAGAATAGATATAAATATAAGTAAGTAATAGATTAACTATAAAGGATATTAAAATAATAGCCTAATATAGCTATTAACTATTGAATAATATTGAATAATCGCTTAAAATCGGGACTGTAAAACCTGTCTAATGTAGCTGAAAGAGACGACGTATGGTGAAGGTTCAAGAGCTCGGGCTCGGGCTTGTGATTTAAGATCTTTGATAAAACGTGGTCTGACAATACGTAACTCGCATTGGGGGTGCATGATGCTAATCGAAAAGAATTAATCAGGAGGGTTGCGACGGAGTGAAACAAGACGAGAGCCTTCTTCGCTTCTTCAATGTTCTCTCGTACAGTACGGAGTACTTGGCTCCATCACGCCGGTAAGTGACCGAAACGCTATGTTCCTCTTGGTCCTCTCGCAAGTCGATGAAGCTTCTGCGACCACGCCGCAAACGGCTCTCTGTCCTCTTGATCCACTTTTTTCGTGTCTTACTTTCAACGAAATCAGTCGCTTCTTTCGTCATTTGTCTTCAGAGCGAAAACAGACAGATGACTTTTAAGTCACCGGTGGAAGGAAGCGCCCGTTAGTAAGTGGTATTTCGACCTGGCCAAGACGCTCGGAAACAATTGCAGAAACAATTACAAGTTCAAGAATATGTGAGAAGCATACAATGTAGCTCACCAGGGACATCCGCTAATTGACTATCGGAACATGGTCCAGGTTCTCTCTTTACCGAATGTAATCCTGTGCAACGATCATCACGGTCATGGAGTTCCCAAAGGGCAGCTAAGGATAGCATGTTGCAAAGCTAAAGGCTCTCACTTCTCGTCCGAATGTTCCATTTACGAGCTATGTGCTTTTTTGTTCTACTGGCGTGTCGCAGCGAGGGGCTACTCCTCCTATGAACTGTTCTCGGTCCCTTATCGCTCCACTAACAGCAAACGCGAAGTCTATGCACGTTGCTAGAACATAGATTGAGGGGACACGCTTCTAAAAATCCCCACAATTCTCAGTCTAGCTATTCGGGGTTGCGTTCGCGATATTATTCGAAGCCACCAATTATTTTTACACACGCACCTCATTCGCGCTTTATCGCATGGCGCAAGGACTAAGCGCAAAGTTTTGCGCCAGGTACTACTAAGTATAATCTCATGGCGATGCGCTTTGGTCAAGGATGGTCGAGTAATGCCTCTCCTTCGGGACCTCCGATTGAAGAGTAGCAACCGGGTCGGCGGGACCATCACTTTCTCCATCAGTCTCATCCCACCTACACTTACCAACCACCAAATATCATTGTTGCACGATGCGTTTCTGGGTTATCTCAAGTTTTCTGCTACCTCTACCATCAGCTGGTCTTGGCGCAGGTGGAAGAAAGCGGTCTGTCACTTCCTCGGCTGCCACCAGCACCTCGATGTCTTCAATATCTGTTGTCCCTTCCGTTGCGTCTCCAACTCCTGTGGCCGTCAATTGCACGGACACGAGTCGTGTTTCAAGCCCGACTTGCTGGGACACACTGAGCATGGACCTGTGGATGTTTAACTGGATCAACACCACGACGACTTGCAGCCCTGATGAGGTCTGGTCAGTCTGTTTTCTACGCCTCGCTTTCGAAACACCAGGCTACGACTGTTCAATCGTTGGCTCGATTTTCTGTCGCGCGGTGATATTGGGCCAGACACCAAGCGAGGCTCATGCTTTTTATGCAGCGTACAACGTCTATGGTATATAGCTTCCTCCTTCTCCGTTATCCACGCTTGTTCAATAGCTAATCGCAGGAACACGGTAGCTATCTGGCAATACTTTTCGAACTGGCAAAAGGCTCTTTACGCAATCAGTTCCCAAAAGGCCATCTCTAAACTAGTTTCCTTGCTCAATGTTCCAGGCGCACCTAAGATCACGGTGAACAGTCTGTTGGCAGCTGTTATCAGCAATTATGGTCTAGACCCAGCAGTAGATGAAGCATTTATTTCCATTCTGCCTAGTGGGCCGAAGGCAGAACCACTGAACACCAACGAACAATTCATGTCGACGCAGCTTGCAGGCCTTCTTGGAGACACCCTAATGTCAATTCAAGCGAACTTCTCCAATGGATATTTCCTGTGGATGACCCACCATGGGCAATTAATGACAGATCCAAGCGAGTCGTTGGAGAACCTGGAAGCTAATTTGGCGGGGATCTATAACACTACGATCAACATACTAGCAGTAACAGGTTGATACCAGATGCTATTTCGCATGAAGAGATTCATGGACTCACGAAGATAGTTCGACATGGAATAGAAGTTCGGATTGTTAATCGATGATCATAATACCTTGGCATGATGCGTCGCTCTAATTTCCTGCATTGAGCAATCCTCTCGTGTATGAGCCATCCGCAACTCCGTCATGGCACTGTAGTACTGGCATGAACATCACCCTGGACCTGCCGGGCTCAGACCATAACGTTTTTGAACACGAAAGTGCTCAATAGCTTCGATACGCCTGACAATCCTGATCCGAGGCCGCCCTTTACAACGACTCCAAGGTACGAGAAAGCACATTGTATTCATCAACAGCCCCCTCCCAAAACCGCTTCGAACGCCTGGAACAAACATAACACTTTTACGTTGATCAGCTTGGTACAAACCGCAACATATTGTTCCATGAGGTGACCACATCGACACATCGTACCACTTCACCATTCCACCTACTGAGCTCACCCAAGCGCTACTAGAAGGCGGCCTTGATCTCTGTCTCATACTGCTCGAAATCACCACTCTCACCACTGCCACGCAACCCACACCAACGGAATATCATCATTATCTTCGATTAAAGGCGCTGCTGGAACGGATCCAAGCTGCACATTATAACATACAGCTGCGATGCCTTGGATCGACAGCCACTCATATCCGGTATGTTCAGCAGCATAGATCATAACCGAGTCGAATGCCACCCCCTTTCTCCGTTAGCGATGAGCCGCATGAAACACCAACGACGGAGAAATCACCTGGAATGAGGAGGTTTATTTGCGACTGGACAAGTATTGCTACCTTCCTCTAGCGGGTCATTTGGCAATGAAGAGGTATCTCCGCAAGGCTCAAGCCGTTGGATCCGTACCCAAAATTGACTTGAGATTCCACATAGACTTCGACCTCGTCACATCAAACAGCAATCAAAAAATGTACAGTCCTGGGCCAGCGTCAATAAAAGATACATGCCTCAAATCACCCTCCCCTTCAACGTCATAAATCCTGCCGTACTTACCCTGCCATATAACCCAAATACCATAACCCGTAACCATTCCATATACCATATCCAACCTCCTATCCCCACTTATCCCCTAAAAAATTGGCGCTTCCAGAATAATATACCCCTACCAAACAATCACACTAGACAACATCTCCATCACCATCCTGAGAACTTAACAGAAAACCCACGACCCGTGGAGATAACAGAACCTCAAGCGATACGCCCATCCTTGAATTGATCATATTCTCGAAATACGAAGACAGTGTACCCAATCACATAGGCAAAGAGTCGTGAATCGCAAGAATCAGATCGAAAAGGCACCCAGCGCAGATTGATTGAATGAAAGGAGTCGACGAGTATACAGACAACAACAAGCTCGTGTACCCATCTAACCTATCCATCCTCCCCCAGCCCCCCAAAATTCCCCCCTCGCCCCACACACAACCTCCCACAAACGCCCCCGCCAACGATCCCACAGCACTCAAACCCGAATAACCTCCTTATAAAGACTATAAGTCCCACTGAGCGCTAGGGATGTTATCCGGGGCGACTTTGGTGTAGCTTCGAGTGAGTCACGTTCGTGGTCTATATGTGTCTGATTTGGTGGGAAGTTGTAGCTTAGGCGAAGACGTCGGAGAGTGAGTGGAGGTGGTGATGGATTTTTGGTATTAGCTCGGCTGGCATAGATGAGAGAGTGAGGTTACTATCACTGGTTACCGGCATCGATACTGGTGGCATAGTGGTCGAATATATGGGTTGACAATATTGGTGCGTTTGATTTGATTGTACCTCTTGATGACAAAGACCAGTAGAAGGCTCAGACGATCCAACTGAGACGGTCCTCTAACATTCGGTGGATATAAAGGTGAGACGGAAGCGGTGGCGGAGGTATCGCAACAATTGAAGGTGCGAGCATGCTGGGTGTGTAGGACAGTAACTATGCTTGAATGAGACACGATAATAACTATACTCATTACAACCCTGTCATATTCTATGTCGCTACCTGATCCCTTCCCCACTCGGAATCCTGAGACCGCAATCGTCGTAAAACCTCAGATACTACACAAGAGCCCTCGTTTCGTATGCAACAGTAGGTTATTCATCGCTATAATGACGTTCTGCATATACTTATCAGTGTAGTATTCTGCGTTGCGATTCCCCGCGCGGCGCGGTCTTCACTATGTGAAGGGTTTGGACGGAAGAGCAGAGGATGTCTAAGTTTATCGCAGTAGCCGCCCTCATGTTGATGAGTTGATGTTCAGGAAAATCACTCTATGAGATGGAAAAAGGCTGCTTAGACGTAGACGTTGAGTGTAATAACGATGTCCTCCCCTTCCTGCCAGACTGGGTTGCTCAAGAGAGCGTTCTGATCGCTAGGAGTGACCTGTCTTCGTATCTTCAAAACTATAGTCCTGCATTCGCAAAAGGGTCTCGAAAAAAGGGGGAGAGCAGTCAAGTCTTGGAGGCTGAAGTCAACTCTGGGTCGCGTAGCTGGCTAATTGGAGAAGAAGGACGGATAGCCATATTCTGTGGAAGGATTTGTCACGTGCAAAATAAGACGTGGGCGTAGATACAATGAGATCCATATCATGCTGTTGCAGAGTGCTATATATCTCCTGATAAATTACGTACTGATAGATTTATGGGTCAGGGGCGACGAGTCACGGCACGCTGGAGGTGTATCGATTGCCCATCACTCCTGTAGCAGAACGTACAATATTTGGTCGCAGTGATTACCTAATCGCCCGCTATCGATCTTTCGAAACCTTGCTTGAGGTAGCAAAGCGGTAGCCTTATTGATACCTGGGACAGGGAGACCGATTGTTTCGCACATCTTTGTTACGGGATGAGTTACGAGGCATGATGGAGACATGCTAACCCCCTTCCGCACTGAGTCTTTGATCGATTCAACTGTTCTCTCCGCTCAGGAGCTCCACATAACATATGGATGAGCGAGGCAGTCATCCGAAAATTCTTCCAGCGTAGAATCAAGCCAAGGGGGGTGATCCTACCGATCTGAGGCCTGATTCCGTTGACGTTACTGATGGTTGGGGCTCCCGCTTCTTGACTTCTGGAAGCTGTCACCTTATACCTTGTATCTCGTCTGATCGGAGATTGGTAGATCTACCGGAACCCTTCACACAGATATTGAGTCGCTGTAGCAGACACTGAGTTTGAACTCACTTTATTACAGAGGCTTCGTAAAGGTAGGTCGACATGGTGGTCAGGCGCCAAATGCAGCACATCATCGTAGCAACCCTCTGTCTGCAACTGCCGAATCTTTTTCTCCGCAATTCCCGCCATTGTGGCACTATCCCACGCTCCCTCTCGCCAAGGCTTACTCGACAGCAACAAGACTGCTTCTTGAGCAAGGCTCAGCTTTCTGCAAGTGATTGCTACAAAGAACAATGGGTGTATAATGCCCGCGAAGAATGAGAAAAGTGGAACAGGGTCGATGCATCCATTGTTCGCTGCTACTATTCGCTCAACCCTGCTCCTCGTTACGTCGTTCATGGGTAGGATTATCGATTTGCCCAAGGAGATAATCTGGAGGAATTCCGTGTCAAACCGGCCACCGGTGTGTGGTTCATCAGGCCTATCCATACATAACGTATTTTCGATGATGGTGGTCAGGTAGTTCATCTGCATGACGCTAATTCGGTGTAGCTCTTCGACGCTAAGTGCCGCTTGGTCACTGGTGTTGAGGAAGGAGTCCATCGCCATCGGCCATCGCTCGAGCTTCATCATTAGATCTTGATGCCTAATGTAGACGCTTGGATGTTTATTGTCTGGCGTGGTGCCGTGAAAGTTGGCCCAGCGTCGAAAATGGTACATTCGACTCATATGATAACCCAGCGAAGATGCAGCCTCGTTCATGTTCATAAAGTGATTGAGTGACATTGGCGCCGGTTCTAGAGTCTCTAGTGGCATGATGCTTGAAGACTGGAAAGACTTGAGACCGAGCCACCTCGTCGCTGACATGTCCATGATGGAAAAGATGCGTATGATTTCTTGCCGCAATAAGTCTTGATTGAGTGTGGACCCACACGTTCCATCCTCTCGCTGTAGGATGTTGAGGCCACTTCGCAAGTGGACGAGCGCGCCTGCATCGTTGCCTTGAAGAAATTCGAAGATGGTAAAGAGGAAACAGGACATAATCGCCAAGTCTATATTTCCTGCTGGGTCATTGCATATCTGCGCTCGCAGAATTTTGAGCGCTTTGCAGTATTGAGATTGGGCGAAGTCCTGAAGAGCGTTGGCTTGCTGGTTTTCGGATGTAAGAAGCGTATTGACGCGAAGACGATGCCCCATTGAGCCAATGGCTATGACTGCCGACTTTATAGCGTCATCAGAATGCGATGCTTGTAGGACAAAATGGTGGGCTCGATCCAGATTCATGGCAATTGAGAGCTCCTGGCCGATTTCGTAACGGAAATACTCGAAACAGCGGCGCTCTTGTGTAGTGCCGGATATGTCAGGACTCAATATTGTGGCAATTGAGAGCTGCCGAGCGTGTACAAGTTTGGCAACGCTGAGGCCAGGAGAACTTGGAGGGACAACGTCTTCATTCTTTTGAGTCCGTCGTTGGATGTTCAACAGATAGCCATCACACTTTCGGCCTGTGCTATAGCACTTATTACACGCCGGCTTCTCTTCGTCACACTTGACATGTCGAATCCTGCACTTCATTCAGTATTTCCTCCATGATGTAAGTCAAAACAGTATCACTAAGAGCAAAGAAAGTCAAGGAGGCGAGAAAAGACTAATATTGAGATGCATCAGACATATGGGCTACTGCTAGTTAACTTAGTCTAGGCAATCCCTCAGCTTTGTGACCCGTAATTCGTAACTCGTGTCTCGTAACTCGTAATTCGCGATTCGTAGTTCCCGTACCATCGCCAGGTCCCTGCGTTCTCGTGGATAGAATTAAGACGAGACTAGACTTACTTGCACGTTATGCATCCCGTTCTGACATGATATCCACCTGCTCGAGACTCTTTCTGTTTGCTCTTGCTTGAGGTTCGGGCAGACATCTCTGAAAAAGATCGTACCCTTTCCGTACGTCAATCCTGACATATGTAATGATCTAGTCGTGTACTGGTCGTGAGGATATGCCAAAGGCTCCATAATGTGGTGCTGAAGTTGCTGCCTTGTAGCATGACTGCAGGCCAACATCAGCTTCGGGGTGATTCACCGCAATTAGACGCCACACCCGTCGGTAGCGAGTCTCTGATTGGAGAGCTCGTATCTCGCTTGTTCTAGCTAGCGTGGCATGGCATTCGTCAGCAATGCCGAGGTTCACCCGGGGTTACTATAAACCAAAACATAGATGTATTTACCGTTCATATTGTTAGGACCTTCAATCAATCCTGTTTTGGATTAACGTCGACGACGAAGGTTACTACGATTCAGGTACTCTTATAGGCTATGTAACATATATCTTTGTCGTGGAATGCGAAGTTGGCAGGAGGTAATCCCGTAGTCGGAAATTTGATGGTCGGATGCCAGACTTGCCTTACTCTTTACCAATAGTCAGGGGTCAGCTATATCAAGAGTTCCTTCGGTCTCTTTGTAGAGTAGTCTATACAGGACAAGGTTCGCCAAATCCTTCCTCTCGCTGTCAATAGACTTGGCTTCCTGACGATAGATGTCACTCTTGACTTCAACGAACGTCTCGAATGCCTTTCTGATCGTTCGACTCCTTAGGTAAGCTCCACCGAACAACGTAGAACTATATTCTCGACATTGTACCCAACAGTTGATGAAGCTTCTTTCGCACCAATTTCCCATAGTTCCAGTCTCGAGCTTTGCGGCATCAATCCAAGTTCATTGCATCACCAGTACTCGCATTCTGCGTCAAGCCATGGCCACCTCTGTACTACACTTTGATCAGTACGTTGCGCATGTACGTCGTCTGTCCGCCGAGGAAACTGTTCCAGCGCATTTCGCTCTTGCAGGCCGCAGTCAACTCGAGAGCCTGTTCTTGGACATCGGGCCAATGCCAGGAAACATGCCTGCTACCGGCGGTAACGCCCACGCTGACGCTACAGGACCTGCGAATTAAGGACCGATCAGCGGATATCTGACATGTTGGTTGTGAACAGCCTGTGTGTTCTAAGAAGTCACAAGTGCAAAGACAACTCCACACAGGCGAAACAGCAACTTTGGCGACGTCAATAGAGAAAACGACTTCATCGGAAACTCACCCGTACGAGCTTGTCGCTGGAAAAGGTGGACCACTAGTTGGCATATTCACCAGAATCGCAGTTCGACAGTCTCCAAAATGCACGCGACGAAATATGGAGTGAAATCCGCGATTGCAGGTCCATGGCCCGCTAGGAGCGATCAAGATTGTGCCATTGACGAGGGAGATCGGAGGTGCTGTGTAGTTCGCAGAGAGTTGTAAAGCAAGGGCAGGCGGCTGAGGAATACTTAGGCAGAGCGCCGAAAGAACCAATGAACAAGCATACAGAAGGTAGAGAATCCGAGACATAATGCAGTTTTTTTTTTTGGACCACTTGAAATAAAAGGAAGGGACGAACTTATCAGCGGCTTTGTTTTGGAGCATAATGTTCGCGCTGGTGGTGCGCTTGCGACACTTGTACGCTTATATCACCACATCCGCAAGGCCAATCAAGTCTTCGATTACGAGATTGCCGCTATGGCCCTTGAGATCGAATGCGAGAAAAATCCAGGATGATGATTCATGAGCAAGGCTGCTGGTATTTGAAGAGTTTGGAGGAAACCTCACTCATGGGCAACTTGACGAGAGATTTGCAAGATGAATTCCGAGTGTCCAATTTTTTCGACAAGGCCATTATGGTAAGGTAATGGTCGCACATAATGCTTGCACTTCCGCAGTTTCCCTGCCGCCTTGTGAGAGGGTCAACGCAACACTTGTATACATAAAGCATGCTATCGAATAGCACTAGACAATATGCAATCCTCAGGGGTATAACCGCAACTAATGCTGAAAACCGTAAATAAAGGTTTCACCCACAACGCCACCATGTAATGACAACACCTCACAGGCTCCAATCCAGGAGCCAGTCCGGCCGGACGTCTGGCGCAGGCTGCGTTACCTCGCACTTGTTCTTGTCGGTCAGGTATGCTCCAGCGTAGCTGTATTGCAGGTAGGGACCATACTTGCTGGCCTGCTTGATCACGTCTCTTGAGATTCCTGCAGGATCCTGTGGGATCCAGATGATGGGCGGTGGCTCTCTGGTAGTCGGGTCCTGGAATGCGGCCTTGAGCTCCGCATCTCGCTCCTCGGGGGAAAGGTCTGTCAATTCGTCGGGGTAGCTGGCGAGTGCAGCTCCTAGTTGGTCAGCAACTTCTCGTCGCCTGGACTTGTCGATCGGCTCGGGGAGGTGAGCCTGGATTTCTATGACCCTTGCTGCAGTCTGCTCTTTCAACCTTGACATTGCTTTCCTTGCATGGGCTGCTGTTGCAGACATGCTTTTCATCTGCACGTGGCTCGCAAGACTACCGTCCAGCATACTGACCGGGCTTAATTCCGATGGATCAATACCGACGCCATCCTGGCCTTCCTGGTGCGAATTCTCGCTGTCATCGCGTATGAGAAACCGCTGTCGTTCGGCCTCCACTGCGGAATCTTCTAGTGTGACCGGTAGGAACTCGTACAGAGGCCGCAGATGTTGCTCCATTAGGAAGTGAAATATAGCCGTTAAGATCATGACGACGATCATGATGATGGATTGTGATTTGCACGAAAACTTTTTGTGTTCATCCTTGACTAGTAAGAATAAGCCAATGAGGGCGATCTCGAGTATGTAAATTCCGGCGAACAATTGGGAAAGAGCATTGTTGAATAGTAGACCATGGGTATCCACCTTGTTCCTTTGAACGTAGTAGTAATTGTGTCTATAAGCCACCCAAAACAGAGAAAACGTCATGGACACGAAGACAAGCATTAATGGAGATATAACACTATATATCAGGCCTAGATAATTGTCAGTCTACTCCAAAATTAAAGGTATTGGACGATAGCGCGCGCTGTCAATGCCTCATTGTGATTGAAGCTGAACTAGAGCTCGCAAGGACATACCGATGACTGCGAAATTGGTGGTCAGCGAATAAACATTACCCCACATCTATACTGCTGTCAGCTTCGAGTATCATGAGCCTTTCAACACTCGAAACTTACTTGATGTGGGATGGTCGTTTGTAGCCACGCTTCTTCCCGAGGGGTTTGCGTGAACCATGGCCATATTGTAGTGATGTAAAGAATGCGCAGGTACTGAAACAAAACACTCCCACTGAAGCCTAGTGATTGAACGATAAGGTAATTGAAAAAATAGTTGGCCGATTTGGGAAGATCCTGAGCCAGGAGAGTGGGAGTGCGAGTAGGATTAGCAATGACCTGGGGGATGACGTTGGCGATTCCCGAAGAGATTGCTGTGACCAGCACAAGCTCGATGAAAAGGAAGGTGAAATAAAAATCTTGTGTAACGACTTCGCGCTTACTCCGTGTTGGCGTGCCCACGAGGACTGCCAGCTTTCGTGACAACGCCGGTACGACAAGCTGGATCAACAAAGCAAGCAAGATAGATGTAACGGGACCTAGCACAAGTTAGCTCTCGCTTGCTTAGATGAATTAGATCGCCAGGACTGGTGCACAACAGCGTTCCGCTTCCTCTAAACCTCAACGGCAAATACGTCTCGAGCTTGGATAGTCTGAAGAGACCATAGCAACTATAACATGAAGAATTGCGAAATTGGTTGCGTATCACTCAAATCTCACGAGCGAAAGTATCCTTCGCCAAAAGCTTCGAAGTAGCGGCGCCATACTATGCGCCAGCCTTGCCGTCTGTTTGCTAGATGACTTACCTGCTATCAAGCTTATGATCCAGGAGGGCCATGGCTTGAGCCAGAAGAGCCATGGGACGGTCTCCCTAAGGTTACCGAGCTGAGATAGTGAACCGAGGAAAGTGGTCGGTATACCCCATAAGAACAGCATTGCTACGAACAAGACCAGGGCGATGCATGTCCTAATGAACCTCCCCCAGGAAGTCACGCCCATGTTAGGCCAGATGATCTCATGAGGAGCAACTTCCAGGAAACGAGGAGACATGCGACCGGCTTTATTGTGACTGACAAGACTGCACGCCATATGTGCAGCCATTTGTCTATCGAACTGTATGAACGCAGAATTCTGTTTCTTGAACAAGTCTTCATCATCCAATTTCGGTAGCAGGCTTCCGATTTGGACATTTAGATGAGCAATTTCTGCACGCAGCCAGGCAATCCTCGGTACTTTCTTCTTCTCCCCAGAGGCCCAGGGCTTGAACGAAGAGGCAGGCTTCCAGCTACCATTCTTCCCCTGGATAAGCGAAACCTGGGAGGCAGTCGAAGGCTTCAAGTACTTGCGCCATAGCTGTTTCTCCTCATGACAATCCAACTTGTAGGCTGTGAGGATACTTTGCTCATCATGATCGGTGTGCGCTTCGTTTCCGACCTCATGTGTGAGCGAGTCCTGAGATGTATTTCCCGGTGTTTTCTCCGAATTCATAACCTCTCCACTCTTTTGAAACTTTGTGTTGACCTTGCGTATAATGCTCAGCTCTTCTTTTTCCAGGGCGTGACGAAGCTTTCGGCGACGAGCCACCAAACCTCTCAAGAAACCGTAATCTCGATTCACCCAGACAGTCAACTTAGAGCGGTCATCGTTATCTACGAAAACATCGTAGAGTGCTTCCAGTGCCTCTTTGCTCCGATATTCGCTCGGTATGTTCGTGATGAGGACCGTCCTGGCTGAGGCCTTGAGTCTGTGATCTGGAGATGTGAGGAATCGCTGCCGCACGTCGATAAAGCTAATCTTTTCACGGTATATCCTGTACAGTGTCCATGAAATTGCCAAAATTGCGCATACCAAATGTGCCCAGTATCGATTCGTCTCGGTTGGGGCAACGTTCTGCCACGACAGTTGGTCAATGCCAGTGACCCTTGGTGTCACGAGAGTGCCACCTGCGATTGCAGGATGGTTATTCTGCCCTCCGTTGTAGTTGATCGGGAGGAGTATCGTCACAATGATACCCATCAATGGCACGAATATGATAAGCATCGCCCGGATCAGTCGAATAAAGAAGTATCCATCCAGCCCGCATTTCACCTTGAGCTCTTCGTCTTCAATACTGAAAATCCTGCGGATCCATTTGATTGGGTTCGCAGGTACGGTCTCGACCCGTAGTCTATCTTGTACAAGATATGTCTTGGGTTGGCTGTGGGCGCATCAGCTATAGCGCTTTGGTGCCATGGCATGATACTCACTAAATTCTCCGCCCTATGGCCGAGCTCTTGAGGAGAAAGAATCCAAAGAGCTCGAAGGCGAAAAGGCCCAGACTGACCGCAAGGTTGAGCACGAAGGCCTTGGTAGCGACCCCTTGCAGATTCTCCCCTTTGTTTGAGCCGTCGAGAATCCCAGGGAGACTGAGATTGATACCATTGCTGCTTGTGTTGCTGCTACCGGCCATGTTGATGAACACTGTCTGAAAGTAGGTCGAGCAGCCCAATGCAAGGGTGCCACGACCGTAGTGACAGACGGTGGGTGTGCAACCCCAACACCGTGTTAGAGCTGACCCCTAGGGGCGTCCTCGAGATGCCTGCATTGCCAAAGACTCATCGGATCCTTAGTAAACATGGGCCTCCATTGAACGACTTCAAAATAGCTTCTTTTGGGTGGCAAAGATAAAGGGAATGATATTTGCACATCTTAGTGCGTAAATGTCTAAAAGAAGAAGAAGATGAACCTACGGAAGTAGCCGCGGAAGATCTACGCTAACCTGAAAAGGCTTAGAATACTTAGCTCAGGTTTTGTTGGAAATAAGCCCTTCTGCCAAGATAATAAGCGAGTGGCCACGTCTATAAAGTCTTGTTGTCTATTCCTAGACGCCTTTTTACCTTTTTAGATATCTAGTATAGCTAAATCATCTATTAGACCCCTAAGACCGTTTAATAGGTTATAAGCCCGGCTAGCGCTATTTAATTATTATAAAGAATTATATCCGTAATTAGCTACGTTAGAGCTATTTATTATAAAAGAGAAAATATTAATAATAATATATCTTTCCTATATTACGGTCTTAAAGGAGGATAATTTCCTAGACTAGATTATTAATATTAGGGTATATCTACGTAAAGATAGGCTCTAGAAATATACTATTACGACCCGTCGTCTTCTAACTAGAAGGCTCCGGAGTCTAGGTAGATCTCGTAGAGAGGAGTGTTAAGGACTAAGGTAAATAGGCTTCGTACTAAACTAGTCTAATATAGGTGGAGTATTATATTTAGTATCTAGGAGATATCTAGGTTAATAATATAAGTTAAACACGAAGCTCCTATCTAAGGGAAAGATTACGCTTTCTATATAGATATAGGAAAGTCTACGCTCGCGCTAGTCGCTAGTAATCGACCTACGTCGATTAAAGCGATCAGGTCGAGCGATCGCTCGACCCGTTATACTAAGGTATATTCGACTTTAGTAAGCGCTTATAGCGTCTACTAAGGCTCTACTACCAAGGTTATAATATTACCCCTTATCCCCTAAACCTTTATCCTAAAGGTTAGATAAATATTTATATCGTCTCGTTTATAGTAACGCCGTACTAAGCTATCGGATTAAGTAGCTTATAAGGGAGTAATTATAATAGTATCGTGTCTGCGATACGCAAGATCTTAAAAGGAGTATTAGGTGTCTTCTCTTTCTCGAAGGTACGCGGAATATATTCGGCTTAGAAAATAATATAAACCGGCCGTACCTATTATCTACTTCTCTAGTATTAATAAAGCTATAGAGAAGCTTAAACGCGAAGAGATAGAGATAGAGGTAGTATAAGAGGCCGCTAATAAAATCGCTTATTAAAAATAGACGAAGCTGAAACGCCTTCGTTAATAGAAGCGTTTCTTAAAAGAGTAGGAATAGCGGATATTTAATAAGGGTCTCGACGATATTAAGGAGTTAGAACGTTTAAAAGAGCTTAAGAAGGCCGGTGAAGTTAAACGGGTACTCGTAGAGTGTCCTACCTTTTTAGAGTTCGAGGGTTCCGGAACTCTCTCGCCTGGAGCTCTCGAGTGGATCGCTCAGGGTGTGTCTAGGTTTAGTAATACTACTAGAGGAGCTCTTAACAGTTCGTAAGATTCGTAACTAGTTCCTAGGTACTTTCTAAGTCCTCGTATCCTTTCTATTTTACTAGGTAGCTCTGACCTTATTATAATAGAATCATTTCGGCTTCGAATTTATTCTCTTCTTCTATCTAGAAGTAGAAGGTTTCTTATAAAGGTGTGTTAGGGTCTACTAGTTCTAATATCGAGATATAGAATACTAGGTAGATTTTAGCGTCGGGTAGAAGCTATAATTCGTAGTTGACAGGCCCTTTATTTCTAATAACTAAAAATGGTCCGACTTTAATATAGTCCAGTTTCCTACTTAGTCTTATACCTTTTAAATTTTTTGTAAGGAGATATACTTTATCCCCCTTCTTTAGCTAAGGACCTAATTTTCTTTTTTTTATTTACTAACTTCTTTATAATAGTGTTAGCCTCGCTAATCGTGTACTATATATCTTTATATAGGCTTTTTATATTAGAGGTTAATACCAAGGCTTTTTTAGTATCTAGTCCTTTCTAAGGATCTAGGAATAAGTTTACGTGTCGGCCGTAGTTTATAAAAAACAGTAACAGCCTTATTATATCTAACCTTTTATCGTTATATACTAACTATACTATTAGGAGTAATGTAACCTAATTATTTTACCTTTTATTAACGTAGTATCTAAGGTATACTTCTATTATCTAATTAGTACGTTTAGTCTATCTATCCGTTTAAGGGTAGTAGGCTATTAATATTTATAGTTTAGTTCTAATTAACGCGACTAAAGTCTTCTAATAGTTTAATATAAAGAGTTTATCTCTATCCGAAGTTATTAATTCTAGTATACTATAATCTCTAATTAGTCTATCTAATAAAATAAATTCAAGCTAACTAGCGTTATAGGATTCCTTATATAGGATTATAATAGCGTACTTAGTAAGTTTATCCACGATAACTATTATTAAATCGTACTTATTATTAGTTACTAGGTTAACTAACCGAGGTAACTTTATAATAAAGTCCATCGTAACGTCTTTTTATAGTGTGTCTAGAACTTCTATAAACTAAATTTATCTATACTTTATATATCTTATAGATTTATTCTACTAGTAGCATATATATTCTTTAATATATTACTCGACTAACGCTCGTAGGTTTAGTACGGCGTATACTCTTTAAATGAGTTCTAACGTTTTAGATACTCCTAGATATCCTAGTAGAGGATTATTATAGTAATCCCTAATTACTCCTTCTATTACCCTTAGTAGTAAGTATAGCTTCTACTTATATAGTAACAGGTCCCGGTTAGGCTATTCTTTCCTAAGTTATCCGGCTAGGTTATTATTCTTATATACTTCCTTTAAATCGGGAATTATATATGTCGTGACTCGTATAGTCGTAGCTAGATTCCTTACTAGTACTAATAATCTATTATTTTCTTATTTTAAGATAGGTTAAGTCGTAATATCTTTTATTTATATATAGTTAGATTATCTACTTAAAGCGTCTACTCGTCTATTATCTTTTCCTAGGGTGTACTAAATTTTAAACTTATATTGCCTAAGGAGTTTAGACTATTAAACTTATCGTCGATTTAACTCTTTCATAGTTATAAAACCTACTAGGTTTTTATAATTAGTAAAGATAGTAAGTTCCGAATAACTTTTAGTATATACTCTCTAATACTATAGAGAATAGACGACTACTAAAAGCTCCTTATTATATATATTATAGTTCTGTTCTACTAGAGATATCTTACGTAAGTAGTATACTACTAGATACTATCTACCGTCTTTTTATTAATAGAGGCATGCTCTAATTATAAGATCTAAAGCATCTGTCTTAATGCGTACTAGTTCTCCATTTCAAAACGTATAGAGTATTAGAGGATCTATATAAGCTTGCTTTAGTTCTTTAAATACTCTTTTCTAGTTAGTATCCTATCGAAATCCCGTGTCCTTTTTAGTGATTTCTATTAGCGGCAAGGCCTTCTTAGAGTAGCCTTCTATAAAACGTCTATTAAAGTTAGCGAATCCTAAGAATCCTTATACTAATTTAATATTATATAGTATAAGCCATTCTTATATAGCCTGAATCTTCTTAGGGCTTATATAAACGCCTTTAGTTGTTACTATAAACCCTAAGAACTTAACTAAGGTCTTATAAAACTCGTATTTCTCTAGTTTTAGGAGGAGTCCCGCTTATAATAGACATGTTAATACATCCTATATATAAGGGATGTATTCCCTAAGAGTCTTAGAGTAGATTAATATATTATCGAGGTATATAATCGCTATAAGATCTAAATAAGCTCGTATAATATTATTAACTAATACCTAGCAGGTTACTAGTGCGTTAGTAAGACTAAACGGCATGACTAGGTACTCGTAATATCTATATTAAGTCCTGAATACTATTTTCTATTTATTACCTTCTTTTATTCGAATTAAGTTATACGCTCCTCGAAGATTCAACTTTATAAAGATCTTTACTTTAGCTAGCCGGTCCTATAACTTACTAATATTTAGTAGTAGGTAACGATTCTTAATTATTATATCGTTTAACTTTTAATAGTCTACGTATAGTCGTAGTAACCCGTCTTTCTTCTTTATAAAGAGTATCGGATATCCTGCTAGTAATTTGGATTCTCGAATAAATCCCTTTTTTAGGTTCTTATTAAGGTACCCGCGTAGTACTATAAGTTCCTTTTTAAATAACGTATAGATAGGTCTAAACGTTAGTTCCTTCCCTAGTTTAAGTTCGATCTTATAATCTTAAGGTTAGTATTTAGGTAGAGCTTTTACTATTATCTCTTTTATAAAGAGGCGTTTCTATCTTTAATACTCTTATAGGATGTTAGGAGTACTATTAGTTACTCTAAGAACTCTAACTTATTAACCTAGTAGACCGCTACCAGTATCTATTAAGTCGGATCCTTATATTTTAAGGTTATCCTTATTTGAAATTAAGGTAATATATACCTTAACTATTCTTTAGTTTAATTTCTTATCTACCGTCGTCTACTATCGACGTATAGGTTAGAATCTAGTAATATCGCTAGTTCGCTTAAACTTAAGTACTTTTCTTCTCTAGTTAATTACTAGGTTATGCTTTTCTAACTAAGGCATGCCTAATATAATATAATAGGTGGCTATCCCTATAATATTAAAGGACATTTCCTTATAGTATTATTAAATTATAAATGGTAGCGAGGTTATCTCCTCGTCTACGCTTCCTTTTAATAGCGTTGACCCGTCGGCTATTTATAAGTTATATAGATCCTTCTTTCTCCGCGTTAGTAGGCCTACTAACCGTACTAGTACTTCGGAGATAAAGTTTCTAGATACCCCGGAATCTATTATTACTATAGTCCGCTAACTATCTATTTTAACCGGTACGTTTATATATATTACGTAGTTTATTAAATATAGCTAATATATTTTTAAGGTAAGGATATTAATCTCCTTATACTTCCCCTTAATATAAGGGATTACTCTTTTCCTGAAAAGGATAGGAATCCGGTAGTTCTTTTTATATATATGTGCTTCTTATAGTTATCGTAGAAATAGGTATACTAATTATCTAAGTAGTACTCTAACGTGTAATCGTTATACTTGAGGTACCTATAAAGACTACTATGCCATCTCTAGTTATAGTTTGGAAACTACTTCCTTAATCTTTTAGTTACTAAGTACTAATAATAACTTATATTATTATAGCTTAACTAAATCTTTCTATATATTTAGATCCTAATAGATTTCCCTAAGTTTATCTTTACTTAGTAGTAAACTATATATATTTCGTCGGCGTAGGCTAACTAGTATATTACTCCGTATTATAGATATACTAAGTCGTTCCTAAACTCCTTCTATAGAAGTCCTCCTACTACTTTTTCTTAGTAGAACTCTACCCGTTCCTCGAGTTTTATCTGTGGATCTTTTAATATAGAAGCTTGAGATGCTACTCTATTACCTTCTTTCTTAGAAGTCTAGCTAAGGCTTTCCTAGTCGGAATCATCCTCGCTTTCTTAGCTTTATTCGGGTTTTCCCTTCTAAATATAACCACTATTATATTTATTATTAGAGTCTAATTCCTTAAGCTATTCGTAAATATCCGCTAGCCTTTATTTAATCTTTACGATATTTCTCTATTTCTTAGCTATTTCTTCGCGTAATTCTTCTTCTCTAGATTATAGTTCTCTATTAATAGGTAGATTAACGAGGGCTAGTAAATCATCTATAATTATATCTAGCTCGGTGTCGTCGTACTCCGTTTCTTGTTAATCCCTTAGAGGTTTAGTCTTCCTAACTGGAACTCTTTCTAATATATTTAACTGAGGTCGTTTTACTATATTTTTTAACCTGTAGTCTCTAGCGATATGGCCCGGTTTACTATAGCTATAGTAATTCATTGCTTTCTTACCCCCTTACTATTTCTTACCTCTAAACGGTTTCTTTTTCTCGGTGAAGTCTAACTCTATCGGCATCGGACCGTAAGGATCGCGTGAGAATCATTTCTTCTTATAACTTCCTCCGGAATAGAGTCCTGTATAACTAAGTCTAGAAACTCTACTATTATAACGTAGTTCTATTACTAACTTATAGATCTAGTTATTAACTCGTATTAAGGCTCTTATTAATAAGTCTAAGTTATTATAAACGGCTCCGTCTCGTATAAGTTCCTTCTTTACCTAAGGTTTTAATCCTCTCTAATATATTACTATTAGCGCGTTATTATCCTAGTCGGTTCTTATAAAGTACTATTAAAACTATGTCGTATACTTAGATACCGATTTCTTTTATATTAGGTACTAGATGACTCTCGTCGCTACGCTAGCTTTATTAGAAGGTCTAAATATCCGTCTTATCTCCTAGCGAAAGAGCGTTAAGCTCTCTATCTATAACTTAATAGAGATATTATCGTCGTCGTCAGGATCTTCTATATATCGTTTAAGAAATAGGGCGGACTATCTCTAGGCCCGTCCTCTTATATAAGTTATTATAAATAGTAGTTGTTTCTTTAGCCTAATAACGTCTTTATTAAAAGAGAAGTATAGTTATATCTATACTAACCACTCTTTAAGTTTATCTTAATTACTATAATATAAATCTAGTTTAGTAATCTTAATACCTTCTTTAACTTCTACTATTACTAACTATCGTAGACCGCGTTCACCTAGGGTAAGGTCCCTTTATCCTAAGGTACTTATCTTAAGGGTACTTAAAGTATTACGACCCGTCGTCTTCTAACTAGAAGGCTCCGGAGTCTAGGTAGATCTCGTAGAGAGGAGTATTAAGGACTAAGGTAAATAGGCTTTATACTAAACTAGTCTAATACAGGTAGAGTATTATATTTAGTATCTAGGAGATATCTAGGTTAATAATATAAGTTAAGCACGAAGCTCCTATCTAAGGGAAAGATTACGCTTTCTATATAGATATAGGAAAGTCCACGCTCGCGCTAGTCGCTAGTAATTAACCTGCGTTAATTAGAGCGATCAGGTCGAGCGATCGCTCGACCCGTTATACTAAGGTATATTCGACTTTAGTAAGCGCTTATAGCGTCTACTAAGGCTCTACTACTAAGGTTGTAACATATACTTAGAAAAAGGGAGATAAGAAGTCTTTAGAATAGAAGGAAAAGGCGTAGGAAGTAGCTAATTTTATAACTCCTACTATTAGTCCTATAGTTAAGCGAAAATTAATTAAGGCGGAATTTAATAATAGCTATCTAATAATTAGTCGTTTAACGTTACTACTCGCCCTTAAAGGGGACGCCTAGCTTATAAGGCTTACGAGGGAATATTATACCCTTTCGGCTAGTACTTTTAAGGATATTCCGGAGTTTCTAATATATATTAAGGTATTAGAGGAGTAAATTAACGCTATAAAGGTTAAAATAATAGGTGATAAATATACGCTCCTCTACCTATTAATAGCCCTACTAGAAGAATACCGCCTACTAGTCTAGCTATAGTTAATAACGCTAGATATTACGGCGGAAAAGGTAAAAGATATACTACTAGAGGAATATCGTCGTATTATAGGCATCTAAGAGAAGGATAATAATAGTATAGCGTATATAAGGCGTTTTAGTAAGTAGTCTAGGCCTAATAGGCCGGAGGTAGGATAATATCCTATTTATTAGAAGTTAGGGTATATAAAGGATACCTACTAGAAGGAATATCTAGATTAAATTCCTAATTAGATAAAGGAAAAGTACTCCCGATAACGCTAAGATAGGGCGGGGGTGGTAAGGTACGACAGCGATAGATAGGTATTCTAGGGATTTCTCTAAGAAGGGGAGACCTAGCAGGCCTTTCGTGGGTAGAAAAAGACCTATATGCGGAGACTTCTCTAGGAAAAGGGGAGCTTTATAAAGAAGAATAGTGGTAGTAATAGCCTATAACGGTTATAACTACAAGAAGAATAGTGGTAGTAATAGCCTATAATAGTTATAGCTATAAATAGAAGAAGAGGATAGGTAAATAGCCCACGGAGTAGAGACTTCTTAAGGAAAGGGGAGCTCTATTTAGAATAGCTAATAGCTTATAACGGCCTTAGAACTATTAACCTAGTTAGTTATAGAATACCTGAATGGCCTAGTTAGTTACGGGAAAATTAGCTAATAGCCTATAACGGCCTTAGAACTATTAGCCTAGTTAGTTATAGAATATCTAAATAGCCTAGTTAGTCACGGGAAAATTAGCTAATAGCTTATAACGGCCTTAGAATTATTAACCTAGTTAGTTATAGAATAGCTAATAGCTTATAACGGCCTTAGAACTATTAACCTAGTTAGTTATAGAATAGCTAATAGCCTATAACGGCCTTAGAACTAGTAACCTAGTTAGTTATAGAATAAATAAGTGGCCTAGTTAGTTACGGAATAGAATATATTAACCTAGTTAGTTATGGAAGAAAGAATGGCCTAGTTAGTTATAAAAGAAAGAATGGCCTGGTTAGTTATAGGAAGGAAGGGGGAAATAGGCTGGATTTAGCCCATGACGGCTAGGAAATCTCTGTGGAATCTCCGCGTTAGACGTAAATGGTGACAGCGAGGCGGTGGTAGTAATGGCTTAAGGGGAGTGTTAGAAATAAGCCCTTCTGCCAAGACAATAAGCGAGTGGCCACGTCTACAAAGTCTTGGTTGTCTCGTTGTCTTGTTCCTAGACACCTTTTCACCTTTTCAGACATCTAGCATAGCCAAATCATCCATCAGACCCCTGAGACCGTTCAACAGGTTTTAGCTGGCTTGGCACTTGCGAGAAATCTCAACCTAAGTACGTACTTATCTGAATCACAGTATGATGAACACAACCCTTGCAAGACCGGCGGCATACCGACAAGGATCCAATCAAGTGATAATACGAATTTGTTAGTATGTTCCAATGTCACAGGATACATGTATTTTGGCTGCCTTTATCGTCAATAAATGACCCATCGATCAACCCCATATCACTGCATGAACCAGTCACCATTCCGTCAGTGCCATTCAAGTTAGACAATGAAAAGCCTTGTAAGCCAGTGTACTATATGGGACTCCTTTGGGCTTTTGTTTCCTGCAACATGGACTGAAGCGTGACAGGTGGTAATCCAAGTTTGGATTGCTCCATGTCAAAGATCATAACACAACAATTTCAACTTAGATCGGAATTCCAGTCCATTCCCTCCTGACGGTCATGTTTTGCGCTTCTAGCAAGGCGTGCTTTTGATATCTCTGATCGTCATTTAACGAAGCGTCTTGCCTCTCAAGCCCAACTAATGGCAAACTGGGAGCCATCGTGCATAAGGTACTTCCCGAGGTGATTGAGATGGCTGTGTGCGTGACAACATGAGCCTTATCTTGGACGTCGCCCATAACCCAGTGGGTAAGTCAGACATAGCAACGGCTAACGTGATAAGGTTTAGACTGCACATATTCTAGATCTGTATAGTAGATGTTGATCCGCCCAGGCATTGAATCCCATCGTTAGCCGCTGCTACGTCTGACTTACCACCTGGTTATGGAACATGAAGCCATCATCTTTCGAAATCTAGGGTAAGCGCGCCGGCGCGCCGCGCCCGTCCGGTCCGGCAACGACCCCTAATACTACTTTACCCCGCACAACACTACTACTCGTACTGACCACAAGTGAGTCCCAACGCTAGATTGATTGGTGGCACCTCCCGAAACTACTAAGCGAGAGGACTCACTTGTGGTCAGTACGAGTAAGGTAGTCGTAAGACTCAGGTACGTCCGTACCATTTCACCACAAAGCTTTGATCATTCTTCGATCAATTTACTTGCCGAGGTTACCATGCATTCTTACAGAAATCCTAAGCGAAATCCGACGACTCAAACGATACCGCTTAATCGAACGTCGCACTCCTCCGGGCGGTCATTACCACGGCGGGAGGCAAGCACTCGGTGCAACGAGCAAGTCCCTAACAAAGTTACCTGCCCGATCGAGCGTCTAAATCCTCGCCAGGACTCGAATCCTTGGCGATGAGACCCATGATCGTTTTTGAACACAATGATCTGGATTTCCGACGACCATGCAATGCAATGCAAGGACGTGCATATAGATCTCTGTCGGGCCCGCCAGCCCCCTCGCGGGTTGCGACGAACGCGGAGCAACATGGGATTTGTGAAGGGAACCTCTCTGATGTGCCCATTGACCAGATCTGGCAAGAGATCAAGAGACTTTATGTCAAGCCTCTCCACGACTTCGGAGTGGCGTTGATTATCCAGTCAAATGCTGTTTGGGCCGACTTAGATAGCCATTCCCTGCTGCCACCATGCTCATGTAGTTGTCCGCTAGCGGCATAACCGATATCTGATCGGTTGCACGACTCTATCGATGGCATGCGAGATAGCGATCACGGTGGCAGGTCTCATTTGGTTCTCAACATTGCGATCGAACAACATTCCACGAAGTCGGGGCCGACATCTATTGGCTGGAAGTGGTGTTGAAAAGGCTTAATCCGAAATGGGTGCGACTTGAAACAGGCGATTGATAGGAAATAGGCAGGTGGTCGACCTCAGCGATAAGGATCATTCACTTCCAAATTCGTTGCCACAATGTGTGGGCTAGCTATATTACATATGAAGATGGTTGCGTGCCTTCCGAGCTCGAGCAGCTGTTCCCTTGCGGTACTTGACGTTTCGATATCCTCTATCCGTTCCTCTGCCCACCATGTCGACTATCATAAAGCGACTTGGCTTCGGCAAGAAGCAGGACAATGTCTTGAATGCTGAAGTTGTTAGCCCCGAGTCGGGCTCGGGCTCAGATATCCTGGCATCATCAGATGTCAAGGATGAGAAGGGCCTCAATGTTGTGGAACACCAAAGCAACGTCATCACGGCATCTGGCAATGATAGACATATCTCCGAGGTAGAAGTCAACACAACACTGCATCAAATCCAGAAGAAGCATCGATGGGACCCCAACCTGCCTGAAGAGCTGGAGGAGGAGATCGAAGAGAATACCGAAGGGCACAACTTAGCTGGAGAACTTCGTCTAGTGGATGAAATCATAGAGAACTCGCCATATCCTGAAGTTCGCGCCGCTGTTCGAAATGTGAGTATGCCCATCTTGTAATCCTCCCTGTACTGAATCGTCTCCAGTACGACGAGGATGTCCCAATCAACACTGTCCGCGCCTGGGTGCTTGGAATGCTCTTGACGACCCTCGCCTCGGGTCTGAATGCTCTCTTCGCGCTGCGCCAGCCGGCTATTACCATCACTTCGCTCACCGTCCAATTGGTCGCATACCCTCTTGGTGTTGCCTGGTACTATGCAATGCCCAAACGAGAATTCCGTATTTTCGGCAAATCTTTCAGTTTGAACCCTTGCGAATTCAATATGAAAGAGCATACCATAATCGTCGTCATGGCGAACGTCAATGTCGCGGGAGGTGTCGCTTATGCAACGGACACCCTTACAGCTCAGAGAGGTTTCTACGGACAGAACTTTGGTTGGGGTTTCAACCTGCTGTTGTGCATATCTACACAGATGATTGGGTACGGACTCGCAGGTATTTTCCGCAAGGTACTGGTTTGGCCATGTAAAGCACCTCCACCTTTTGCAAACTTCTGGTCCTGATGATTTGCAGCTGCTATGATCTGGCCGACGACTTTGATCAATACTGCTCTCTTCTATGGTCTCCACGACAAATCCAAGACCGACCCGGCAAAGACGAATGGCTGGCGAATCTCACGATACCGATACTTCTTTATCGTTTTCGCAGGCTCCTTTTGCTGGTACTGGTTTCCAGGCTTCATCGCTCCATTCCTTAGCGTGTTCTGCTTTGCTTGCTGGATTCGCCCGGACAACGTGGTCGTCAATCAACTTTTTGGTGGATGGACTGGGGTGTCGTTGCTTCCCATTACCTTTGACTGGACGCAAATCAGTGCTTATACTTACAGTCCATTGATCCCGCCTTGGCACGCCATCGCAAATACGCTTATTGGAGTCATCCTTTGGTTCTGGATCGCAACCATTGGTATTCACTATTCCAACACATGGTATGCGGACTTCTTGCCGATCAGCGATTCTCAGAGCTATGACAATACGGGGTCTCTCTACAACGTGACCAAAATCTTGACCCCAGAATATACCCTGGATCTGGCCAAGTACCACGCATATTCTCCTCTCTTCCTTTCCACCACCTTCGCTTTAGCCTACGGCCTATCGTTCGCAACCATCTCTGCTGTTCTCGTGCAGACGGCCATCTTCCACGGTCCAGATCTCTGGAAGAGAATGCGTAATATTCGAACCGACGAAGATGACGTTCACTTACGAATCATGGGCAAATACAAAGATGTGCCGCAATGGTGGTACACCAGCTTATTCATGATTATGCTCGGCATTTCCCTTGGCGTATGTCTTGGATATCCAACAAACATGCATTGGTGGGGATTCTTCCTTGCCATCATTATCGCAATCGTGTGGTTTGTCCCCATTGGTATGATTCAAGGCATGACCAGCATTCAGATTGGCCTCAACGTCTTTACGTAAGCCATTTCCGCTCCCCTAATCGTTTCCTCGCCACTAACGGACTCCCCTAGCGAGTTCGTAACGGGTTATATCCAGCCCGGTCGCCCGGTAGCGATGATGCTTTTCAAAACCTACGGCTACATCACAATGGCTCAGGGCCTCTACTTCGCCCAAGATCTCAAATTGGGCCAATACATGAAGATCCCACCACGAACCATGTTCATGGCTCAAACAGTCGCCACCTTGTGGGCCTGCATCGTGCAAGTCGGCGTCCTGGAATGGGCTCTTGGGGGCGCCATCACCGATATCTGCACCCGACATCAAGCCAACAAGTTCAACTGCCCCACTGGTCGCGTTTTCTTCAATGCATCCGTCATATGGGGCTTGATCGGCCCACAGCGCATCTTCTCGGCTGGCAGCCTGTATGCGAACCTGCAATGGTTCTGGCTTGCCGGCATCCTCGCTCCAATCTTCGTCTATGTCCTTGCACGCATGTTCCCCCGTACACCCATAAAGTACATGTCCTTCCCCCTCATCTTTGGCGGGACGGGTCAAGTGCCTCCCGCCACCCCTCTCAACTACCTTACGTGGGGCATTGTCGGGTACGTTTTCAATCATCACATCCGCAACCGCTATCGCGGGTGGTGGATGCGGTTCAACTACATCACGAGTGCGGGCTTGGATGTTGGATTGGCGATATGCACCATTGTGATCATTTTGGCGCTGAACCTGACAAACGTAAGTATGACGAGTTGGTGGGGGGTTAGTGCTGCAAATAACAATGCGGATAATTTGGGTACGGCCGTCAAGATCGTGAATCCTGATCCGAGCGCTACAGGGAGATTCTTCGGACCGACGAACTGGTAGGGGGGTTGGCGAGGATGACTTTCAATTGTTTGGGCGGGGAAACATGCTTGGTGCTTGCTTGAGACTTCATGTAGGATATGATGATGCACGCATGTCACTCACGAAGTTAACGCCACAGCTGGTACGAATATATTACATCCATTCCTATGCTACTGCAGTTACTTAGGTTATATTAGCCTAATTACAGCTTATGACATACTGATATACAGTGGTGAAAGCGTGAAGTCGAGGCCTGACTGTAAGGGACATGACCAAGCGAGTTGGTGTTTCGGATCATTGATATGCTGTAGGATTGTACGGACGCATTGCCGTAGAGTGCAAATAAGCCGCTCTGTGGCGCAGGCTTTTCGTAAGATGAGGTGGTTGTCTACAAGAGTAGATATTGCCATTCTTGTCGAGGCTTTGACGACAGGAGCAGAGACGCTGAGACAGTCAAGTCATGGTATCGATGCTGATCATCTCATATCAGGTGTTGAGGATGAGAAATGCTGATTTGGGAAGGGAGAGTACCACAGAGGAGGTTAGAAGAGTGGTGGACAGAGGGGAAGAGAGCAAGTGAGGCTCTCGACTCTTGTAACCGATTTATGGAGTGAAGTTCGCCAATACAATAGCGTTCGTTATATTCACATTGGTAGTTATTATGATAGAGACCTGATTGTCAAGGCGTCAGCATGAAGTGACCAATCGTCGATGTTCAGTCACCTACTCAAGCAATATATTTCCACGTCCTTACCACAACGAACCTTTACCTGCACAACAAAATCACAGTTCCAGATGTCTCCACCAGTGCCGCTCATCGCGATCCCAACTATCTCAGACCTTTACAAGTCTGGCGATCTTCAACCCGCAGACCATGAAGATATAGGAGCGCCGTTACCACCGGCTTCAGCAGCGCTCAACGCCAAAGTCTCGCTGATTCGTACCTCCATCACTACTCTCGCGACTACGTCTATCGTCAATGCAGCGAATGAATCATTACTGGGTGGAGGTGGCGTCGTAAGTCACACTCTTCTCATTCTTCTCAGGGAACTCGGTCCCAGCATGGACGCAACACGCCGTGTCACTGGAAATTGTAATATCTGAATTTGTCTGGAAAGCCCACTCTCCTAGCTACTGCTTGCTCTGATAGAATGTCCCTAGCTAACTCTACCAACCAGGACGGTGCCATCCACTCCGCCGCCGGTCCCTCCCTCCTCCACGAATGCCGCGCCCTCAACGGCTGCCCCACTGGCTCCGCCAAGATGACCTCCGCCTACGCCCTCCCCAGCAAACACATCATCCACGCCGTAGGACCCATCTACGAACGCGCGAAACGGCATTCCGACGACCGCCCCGCCGAGCTTTTGACCTCTTGCTACAGAACAAGTCTACAGCTCGCAGCAGAGAAGGGGGGCAGTATAGCATTCAGCTGTCTCAGCACAGGCGTCTATGGGTATCCATCGGGGGAGGCTGCGGAAGTGGCTTCCAGGGAGGTGAGGAGGTTTCTGGAAGAAGATGATGGGGGGAGATTGGAACGGGTGGTGTTTTGCTGCTTTGAGGCAAAGGATGTAAGGGCTTATGGGGAGTGGTTGCCGTATGTTCACACACCCTTGTATCAAAAAACCCAACCTAACAAAGTCCTAAACACAGTAAGATATTTCCACCCACCACCGAAAACCTCCCCTCCACCAAACACAGCGAGGAGCCAACAGCCCCCAATACCCAACCCACCACCACCCCCGTCCCGAAAACCGATCCATCCCAAGCCAACAAGCACCCCCACCCCACCGAAGACATCGAAAAAGACTGGGAAGCCGTCGATAAGCCCAGCGTCGAAACCTCCACAGAGAAACCCACAGATATTAGCGATGAAGGTGAGAAAGTGGAGGCGCCACGACTGGCTGATGAAGAGGGAGAGAAGGTTGAGAGACCGAGGGAGAGGGAGCCGGTGGATGAGTTGGCGGAGAGTGGGGAGGTGTTGCCGAGGGGGTTGTTGAGGGATTGGTAGGTGGGGTTGGGGTGGGTGGGATGTTGGGGTGGGTGGGATGTTGGGGTGGGGTTGGGATTGGGTGTGGTGAGGGATGCGGGGTGGTAGGTGGGTGTTGTGGATGAGGGATGGAATATGAGATATGAGATATGGCATGCGTACGGACTTTTTATACCCAGATTGAACGAGTATCCCGCTACATGGGTTGTAGTATTTATTGCAAAGAGACAGTCAGCCAGATACTTAGCCACTGTTGTTGATGGATCCACTCCGCTCTGAAACAGCTATCAGACTATACTATTCCCGTCATAAAACCCTATCCGTCATCGCTCCTACCAACACTAATATCCATCTCAAACCCCCAAACCCAACCCATCAAAGCACACAAGCCCCCTACGACCCCTTCCCCGCATCTTCCTTCAAGCTCACAATCCGATTCAGCACCACCCTCCCCCCTTCACTCTCCCTATCCATCGTAAAATACGCCACCCTCAGCCCCTGAAACCTCACAGTCTCATATCCCGCATCTGCATTCTCCACCCCCTTCTCCCCCTCCTCCCGCGGCCACGGCGCTCTTCTTCGGATCTCCTCTAGTCCGGTCTCTACCATTGCGTTGGGATAGATTTCTTCGCTGTTGGGGTTGAGGTCGTGGAGGAAGCCGCCGGGGGCGGAATCGGGGTTTTCGGAGTTGAAGAGGGGGTTGGAGATGCGGATTTCGGCGTTGATGTAGGAGGAACCGACCCATTGGATATAGGTTTTTGGTTTTTTGAAGGTGGTTCCTTCGGCGGGTTTGTCGTAGGTGGCGTGCACGGCGGTGACGAGGTTTGTTTCTGGATCTTTGGTGAAGGAGGTGGCGGTGATGGGGTAGGGGACTTTGAGGAGGCCGACGGCTTTGCCGGGCGCGAGGCGGAAGTAGTCTTTGCTGTCGACCTCGCGGAAGTCGGAGCGGTCGATGTATATTGTTTGGGTGAAGGGGACGGTGTGGGTTCCCATCGCGGGATCTTTGCCGAAGGGGACGTCGACGTGTTCGATATAGTCGTCTGGGAGGTTGGAGATGGTGACGGGGATGGGGTCGAGGAGGAGCATGAGGCGGGGGACGGATTGTTCGAGGTAGCGGCGCACGGTCTGTTCGAAGCGGACGGTTTGGATGTTTGTGAGGGAGGTGGAGACGCCGAGCTCGTTTACGAAGGCGAGGATGGCGCTGGGGGGGACGCCGCGGCGTCGGAGGGCGATGAGGGTGTAGAGGCGGGGGTCGTCCCAGTCGCGGACGATGTGTTGGTCTACTAGGGTTTTGATTTTGCGTTTGGAGAGGACGGTGCCGGTGACGTTGAGGCGTCCGTATCTATAGGCTATTAGCAATGATCGAACATGGAATGAGCACTACGACGTACTCTCGTTGCATGGGCTTGTAGATATCCACAGCGTCACATAGCCACTCGTAAGAGACTCTTGACAATTGAAACTCTGTCGTACATAACGAATGGGAAATGTTCTCGAAGCTATCGCAGAGACAGTGGGTGAAATCGTAAGTTGGATATATCCTCCACTTGGAACCCGTACGATGATGTGGCTTGTCAAGGACTCGATAGGCCGATAGGTCCCACATTTGAGGGTTCCCATCCGTAAGATCTTGCTTCATGCGTAGAACGGCTTCTTTCGGTTTATACTTGCCATCTCGCATTGCTCGGAATTCATGTAGTGACTCCTCTGGAGGCCTGTCACGATGTGGACATGCATAACGAGGACCATGATTCTCTCCACCTCGCTGAAGTTTAATTTCGGTATCTACGAGGACTATCAGCAGGGTTCTTGTACGTACCATCACAGTGCCAAACCGGAACAATGGCAGACGTAGGCACCGTCTTTTTCGACCAAGGCTTCAGCCAATTCGTAAAGCTTGTCGAAGTTATCACTTGAATAAGTCACCTTGAATGGCTTGAAGCCCAGCCATCCGATGATGTCTTGGATGGCGGTGAAGTATTTCTCTTCTTCTGCTTCAGGGTTGGTGTCATCGAAACGAAGGTAACAAAGACCACTGTGATACCTAGCAAAGCCAAAGTTGATCGCTATCGCTTTGCTGTGACCGATGTGTAAGTATCCGTTGGGCTCGGGGGGAAATCTAGTAGTGATATCGCTGGTTGGGTTTTCATTGAAGACGGTCTTGAGGAAGCCCTCCTTGAACATAGAATTCGGATCTACAGGAGTCGAGGGCACATTAGGGGCCTTCTCCTTTTTGGCCGGAGCAGGCTTGGATTCTTTTGCCGGCTTAGGTTCTTTTGGCTTCTTTGCTTTAGCATCTTTCTTTACTTCCTTTGGCCGTTCGGGTAGTGTTGTACTTGGACTTGGTCCTGCTTTGTCTACTGGATCCATTCTTAGCTTGATACACACAAGAAGCTACGCCTAAGTTATCGAATTGCATTTATCATTGACTCCTCAGATATCTTGGCACCTTGGCAACGCCCCGGTCTTAAGTTAGCCACTGGGCGCCACTTTGCCGGCATTCTGCCGAGCCGAGATGCCATCCCTGCAAGAATTTGTAGTTCTAGGAACACCTGGAGCTTTGTTCATCAAATATGATGCCATCTCATTCTCTGTGCCGCCCATCCTGTTGATTTGTTCGTGTGGCGCGGGCGTTGTGACTGCAATGTAAGTCAACTCGGTTCTAGAAATACAGCACAGCGAACGCGACTTATGAACGCTGCAGGGCGCCTCTTGTGAAGAACCCCCAGATCCAGTCCGCCACACTACATAATCCGTTACCTCTCTATCTCCACACATACATATGGCCTTTCCTTGCAATATGGCCCGCCTTCTTCGCCATCTATCTTTCAGAGGAGAGGTACAACACGTATATTTCAGGATCTGAGTGGACATTTGTCTGGGCAGGCTCAATCATCACGGCACAGTCTTTGGCATGGCTTACAACACAATGGAACGTCAACCTGGCGACTTTGTTCACATCCGTAACGGCTAGGGATGTTCGAGATGCTAAGCTCATCAAAGTCATTCCCGTCACCAATGCCGGATCGGCCGAAATCTGCCCCTTGCTTAGAGACAATGTATGAACCATCCAAGCATTCAGGGAAACATACTAAATTCGAGAATAGGTCGGCGGCAAGCAAAGCATCTCTTTCCTCTTTCAAAAGCGCCGGTTCTTCTACACTCCCGAGAGCGACAGTTTTGCGCCCCAGTCATACGAGATAGACAAGGAGCCGAGACCGGCGATCGAGACCTTCCAGAAGTCGCAGGGTTTGACGACAAGTGCGGAGATTGAAAAGGTACAACAGCAATACGGAGACAACACCTTTGACATACCTGTACCTACATTCACCGAGCTATGGAAGGAGCATGCCGTGGCCCCTTTCTTCGTCTTCCAGATGTTCTGCGTTGGGCTTTGGCTGTTGGACGATTACTGGTACTACTCACTGTTCACTTTGGTGATGCTGATTGGATTTGAAAGCACGGTTGTGTGGCAGCGGCAGAGGACACTGACCGAGTTTCGTGGAATGAGCATCCAGCCTTATGAAATTTATGTGTATAGGCAGAAGCAGTGGGAGCAAATTACAAGCGATAAGCTATTGCCAGGCGATCTGGTCTCGGTCGGTCGGACGAAAGAAGACAGTGGAGTGGCTTGCGACATGCTTCTTGTGGAAGGTACGGCGATTGTCAATGAAGCTATGCTGTCTGGAGAGAGCACGCCTTTACTGAAAGATTCTGTTCAACTTCGCCCAGCCGACGCGCCCCTCGATCCTGAGGGTCTGGACAAGAATGCCTTCCTATATGGTGGCACCAAAGTCCTCCAAGTCACTCATGGAAACGCGAGTGAAGATGCACCCGGGACTGTACCAACACTTGTTTCTGGCGTGGCCCCTCCACCAGACAATGGCGCAATGGCGGTGATAGTCAAGACCGGATTCGAGACAAGCCAAGGCAGCCTCGTTCGGACGATGATTTATTCAACAGAAAGAGTCTCGGCGAACAATGTCGAGGCGCTGCTCTTTATCCTCTTCCTTCTCATTTTCGCAATTGCCGCTTCGTGGTATGTGTGGCAGGAAGGTGTAGCCAAGGACCGCAAGCGATCAAAGCTTTTGCTCGATTGTGTCTTGATTGTTACAAGCGTTGTACCACCGGAGCTGCCAATGGAGCTTAGTCTTGCCGTCAATACCAGCCTTGCTGCCCTCAGCAAGTACGCCATTTTCTGCACAGAGCCCTTTCGGATACCATACGCTGGTAGGGTCGACATTGCTTGCTTTGATAAGACCGGGACTTTGACTGGTGAGGATCTGGTCGTGGATGGTATTGCGGGACTCTCACTGGACGACAAGAACGCAAAGACCGAGAAAGATGGCGCTCACAGCAAAGTAACATCTGTTCTTGAAGCTGGCCAACAGACAACTCTTGTCCTCGCAACCGCTCACGCTCTCGTCAAACTGGATGAAGGAGAGATTGTTGGTGATCCTATGGAGAAAGCTACACTAACTTCTCTTGGCTGGACTCTTGGCCGTAATGACACCCTATACGGCAGACCAACAACCTCCAGTAAGGGTAGTTCGAGTGGCGAAGTCGTGACAATCAAGCGGCGATTCCAATTCTCCTCATCGTTGAAGCGACAGAGCTCTGTAGCGACTGTTCTGACCACTGATCGGTCAACGTCTAGGAAGGTTAGGGGCACTTTTGTAGGTGTCAAAGGAGCGCCAGAGACTATTCGCAAAATGTTGACCAAGACTCCACCAAAGTACGAAGAGACATTCAAGTACTTCACAAGAAACGGAGGCCGTGTCCTTGCTCTTGCTTATCGATACCTCTCAACAGACAACGAGCTAGGTCAGACCAAGATCAACGCTCTAATGCGGGAAGATGTCGAATCAGGCCTGACATTTGCTGGCTTCCTAGTACTGCAGTGTCCCCTTAAGGACGATGCTATGAGTGCTGTTCGCATGCTGAATGAGAGCAGCCATCGGTGTGTCATGATCACAGGTGATAATCCACTTACGGCAGTACATGTCGCCCGCCAAGTCGAGATCATCGACCGCGATGTTCTTATCCTTGATGCTCCTGAGCATGACGATAGTGGCAAGAAGCTTGTTTGGAAAAGTGTAGATGACAAGGTGAACATATCAGTCGATCCTAGCAAGGCCTTGGATGAGGAGATCATTCAGAGTAAGGACCTATGCGTTACTGGGTACGCGTTAGCAAAGTATAAAGATCAGCCTGCTCTTCCTCAACTCTTACGTCACACCTGGGTATACGCTCGAGTGTCCCCTAAACAGAAAGAGGACATCCTCTTAGGCCTAAAGGACGCGGGATACACAACGCTCATGTGTGGCGATGGCACTAATGATGTTGGCGCACTAAAGCAAGCGCACATCGGTGTTGCTCTTCTCAATGGGTCGCAGGATGACCTTAACAAAATAGCAGAACACTTCCGAACGACCAAGATGAAGGAGGTTTACGAAAAACAAATTAGTATAATGAAGAGGTTTAATCAGCCTGCGCCGCCTGTCCCTGCACAGGTCGCTCACATCTACCCGCCGGGGCCCCAGAACCCTCACTACGAGAAAGCGATGGAGGCGCAAGCGCAAAAGAAAGGGGCTGCTGGGGACGGCGCAGCAGCTTCAGAAGCTGCACAGAAAACCGAGGTCCAGACTATCACATCTCCGGGCGCAAAGGCTTTACAAAACGCAAATGGGAACTTGAAGCCCCAGCAACAGAAACAACTCAAAGCGCAAGAGCAAGCCGCTGGTCTGGCCGATAAGCTCACCTCTACGATGATGGAGCAGGAGCTTGACGAGAATGAGCCTCCGCGGATCAAGCTCGGCGATGCCTCGGTTGCAGCTCCATTCACAAGCAAGCTTGCCAATGTTATCGCGATACCAAACATCATTCGACAAGGTCGGTGTACTTTGGTAGCGACCATCCAGATGTACAAGATATTGGCATTGAATTGCCTGATTAGTGCGTATAGTCTTAGTGTGCTCTATCTCGAAGGCATTAAGTTTGGAGATGGCCAAGTCACAATCAGCGGTATGCTCATGAGCGTGTGCTTTCTTTCCATCTCAAGAGCAAAGGTAAACCACTCCTCCCAATCTCTACCCTCGCCCTCAACTAATATTGCGAAGTCCGTCGAAGGCCTATCCAAAGAACGTCCTCAACCCAACATCTTCAACCCTTACATCATCGGCTCGGTCCTCGGCCAGTTTGCCATCCACATCGTCACCCTCATCTACCTCTCACGCTACGTTCAGCGCGTCGAACCTCGCTCCGATGACGTCGATCTAGAGGGCGCGTTCGAACCCTCACTTCTCAACAGTGCCGTGTACCTGCTGCAACTGATACAGCAGATATCCACTTTCGCCATCAACTACCAAGGCCGCCCCTTCCGAGAAGGCATCCGCGAGAACCGCGGCATGTACTGGGGCTTGATTCTCGTCTCCGGCGTCGCATTCTCTTGCTCGACGGAATTCATTCCCGAGATCAATGAGAAATTGAAGCTGGTGCCTTTCACGACGGAGTTCAAGTTCATCATGACGGCTGTCATGGTCGTCGACTATGCGGGTTGCTACGTTGTTGAGAAAGTGTTGAAGCATCTGTATAGCGACTTTAGACCGAAGGATATTGCGGTCAGGAGGGATGACCAGCTGAGAGCGGAAGAGAGCAGGAAGGCGAAAGAAGCGCTTGAGGCGCTCGAAGAGAGCAAGGCCGTGGTCAGTAACGGCGTATTGTAGATTCAGGATCTGTGTCTTAGATGAGTCCTTTTCGTTTCCAATAGTGTTGTTCTAATCTACATTGAAATACCTAGTCGTGGTATCAACCAAACTACACATGTCCCAGTATCCCCAAAACTCCCTCGTCATCATTACTATCTATCCAACCGGCGAAGAGTCTAGCAACAGATATCATGCTATCCTTGACAATGCACCACCAAACCCCCGAACCCAATCTACTAAAGGACGAAAGTCTCCGAAAATACCACCCGTTAATATCGTACATTTCACTTCTTCCGAAGTCCCCTTCCCTTCGCTTCAGATCCCATACTACACATCCACCTCCAAGCCCCCGAACCAATCTACCAAAGGACGAAAGTCTCCGAGAACAGAAACCCGTCGGTATCGCAGATATCTTCCGAACTCGCCTTTCCCCTTCCTTCCCTTCCGTCCCATCTCACGCGCGCCATTGCTGGATTTGCATTACCGTACCATCATCATATAAAGCCAACCATTTCTACCACCCTGAACTATTGTCTTTTAGATTATAAGAGTCACATCTCTCAAACAACATACGACATCCATAGAAAAGACCAAGCACGCAGCATTCTACTATTACTATTAGATATGGAGAAATCAAAATTACCCACGCCACCACCAACACCACCGCCCTCACCACCACCCTCGCCACCACCCATTCCACCCGATATACCACCTCCTCCCCATTGAATTTCTCGCCGCCCACCCCGCCGCCTGATTTGGCTTGCTAGATGATGATTGTTGGGGAGGAAGGGGGATAAATTAAGACTCTGGTGATAGCGTTCTTCAGGAGAGGGCGTCTGGGTAACGGTTCTAGAGGCGGCGTTAATTGATCAACCATTAGGAAGGGCTCGCAAGCTGATGATGAGGCGTTGGGGCGAAGGATTGGGTGATTGGGTTGGTTAATATACCCTGGCATAAGCGCAGTGGTGGGTTCGAGAGTTGCAATCAAATTTTTTATGGCATAGTTTTTCTGCTGGGAAAGGGGGCCGGAACAAAAGGTATTAGGTGGGGACGAAGGTGCATTGTCTTCTCTCAAACGGAGTATAATTGACAGAGATCTATTATACCAACACGGTAGTAATCCAACTCGCCACCATCTATCATACCCTTGCCACACCCAACAATCCATGAAATTATACCCCCCCACCCCTGAAGGATCGCATGACTTTTCAATACCACTCTCATCAGTTAGACAATGCATCCGCCTTAAGGTTTTAGAGTGAGGTACTACCGTAAAGGGGCAAGATGGAGGGTTCTGATGAGGCGGGGATGATATGCGATGAGACCTGGTATTTCTTGGTATTTGACACGCAGAATGCTTGTATTACTTTCCGTTATAAGGTATAGAGTAGGGGGTAATAAGGAGGAAGAATGAATGATGGAAGTAAAAGGAATAGTGCCAAGCTTTGCATATTCTAGCTGTTTTGCATACGCTAGACAGCTTGGCACGGTCACTTCACCGCGTAGAGATCACCTTGTCTCATCAATACCTCAGTTTTGTGACTTGCTATTTTGCGCAGGATTTTGGAATAGCATCTTTGTCTTTCCGGTAATCCAATTGGAGCCCTGCTTATTTCCTGGAACTGCATAAGCAGAATAAGACCTTCGAAGCCTGGCTGTGCTTCCTTTTGTCGTACGCATCAATAAAAATCAGTACCCCAGGATTGGGCTCGTTGATAGACAAGCCTTCTGCCGTGGTACCCACACAATGGCTGGTGCTGAAAAGCAGTCTCGGGCCAAGTCCACTCTTGCAATTGAATCTATTCAGACCACAACACGCCAACGAGAGCAGCACACCGAAGTCCGGCTCCGTACATGCTTTCTAAGCCTACCTGCCGAGCTTCGCAATAATATCTACCGACTCTGTCTTGCCACCGGGCGGGTGTTGGCTATCAAAGATATGCACCCTGACGAGTTTCAAGCGAGGAAGGAGGGAGGTCGTTGCCCTTGGAGATCTACCTACACGGCACCGGACCATTGTAGGGACATGTGCTACAGTTGCCCTGGCACCTATCTCAGGCGATTTTGTTCCTTCAATGATCCTCGGACGATGTATGATTTGACTACATATATTCCGGGTAATGCGCTTGCTCTAGAGAACACTACAATAGCGATCCTGGCTGTCAATCACCAGCTCAGACAGGAGGCTGGGTCCCTGTTCTATGGATCGAACATCTTCAACTTCGGTACTATGAGTTCACTCGTTCCTTTTCTAAAGGATCGGGCGCCAGATACTCGCAGATATATCAAAAGTCTACAGCTCGAGCTTCATGTATATGCAACGAATTGGTATCCTAGCTTTGCCGAGCATGGAAGACCGGAAGCATGGAAGCGAGCCTTCACAGCATTGAAGAAGCTGCCTTATCTTCAACTGAATACACTTCGCATCAAACTTGACGATGGCCACTGCCAATTCTACGGTGAGGGTCTCAAGACGCATACACCGCAAATGCGTTGGTTGCATAGATTAGCGGAGATCAGCACTCTAGACTCCCTCGGCGTTCAATACTTCATGCGGTGCCAACGATTCATTCCTGGTGAGTGGTACGGAGGACTCCCTTGGTTCGAAATGCCTTCTGAGTTAGGAGGTCCTTACAACGCGGGAGATGTGCGTGATACCCAGGAGGAGCTCTGGATGTTTCTAGCACCGAGAATGCTCACACGAGTGGAAGGGAACAGCCACGAAGCCGAGACGCTGCAGCATCGTCGCATCAGAATGCCTGAACCTATCACGACCACTTATGAAGATTTGGGAGACGACATTTTACGAGTAGATTGAAGGTGTAAGGGCCCTTAATATAACCTTATTTCCTTCTTCTTGAAGATGGCTCTCGTGGCTGCTCGCTTCTGTTACAGGCACAATAACTCTTCACCGACGTTCATCTTCAAAGGCTTGTTCTCACTTCATTCAGAATCTGGTTGGGAAAGCTAGCATTCCAGTGAACATTCCCTCAATCTTACGTACTGGAGTTTGCGGAATAATGTCGTGAAATTTCAATCGGGCGTTCAGGATGAGCGATTTCTACAGGAAACGGCCAAACGTCAACGTCAGCAGCTATGGGCCGATTTGACGTGAAATACACAGCCTTGGCGCAGACGATATACCTTCATCATGCTCGATTCCCCGTACCGAACGACAGCCTGCATTGACACTCTACAGTTGGCGCACTCTATTGGTTGGTGCGGACTTCCCTTACTTTATCCAGCCTCCAAGAACGGCTATGAATTCTACATCTTGACCTGGCTGATCTTCATGTTATCTACTGTTGTACAGCAAACATATGTTCAGGCGCTTACGCTCTAGATCTTCTTTTCCTTCCAAGTGTCTCCAGGACCCTTGTTCGACGAGGACAAGAAGCTTGGGAAATCTAGTACCAGTAAGTAAGCGACAATAATACAACGGCTACGAAACGTCAAAAGTTGACAGTCGCATATCATCACGAGCGACGCCATGGTGTCGGACCTTTGTCGATCTCCGATTTAATCCCTAGGAGTTGAAGAAAAGACAAATTAATGCCACTATATCTTCAGCCACGAAGACTCACACGAGCTATAAAGCGCTAAAACATCTGACCGAGATCGCACAGCGTAGTTGCAAGACCGATTGTCTTATACATCAGCGAGATTCGGATACTAACAAGACGGCCCTCACCTCGCATTCAGTCAACTCTCCTCCAGCATCAACATTCACCCCTCGGAAACCGCCATCAGTAATCAGACTTTGGAAGAATCGAAGGAATTCAAGGAAAACCTCATCGAAGCTTACAATCTACTACTGAAAACCAAAATTTGACGACCTTGCGTTCTAAACTCTTCATCCCTCCTACTAGTAACTACATTTCCATACAGTACCATATCATACCATACTATAACCCACATACTACCACATCATCTATAGCAGCCTTATTATCCCTACTCGTTCTATATACCTCAACTTTCTCCTTTCACAAAATGCAACATAGCATTTACACCCTCTCCCACTCCAGTCCCATATCTTCTCCCCCCGTCCTACACCCTATATCTATACCTATACCCTAATCCACATCTAATTCTTCTCCTTCTATCTCTCCTTCTACATCGACTCATCAGTTTAACATACCGCTTAGACCCTGCTTCCTCTCCCCATCATGATTTTCCGAGTCCCCATCCCATACCCATACCCTATACCCACCACTTCCCCAACCCCCATACCCCTCCCTCTCCCCCACACCTACAAACCCCCACCTCTCCACACCTCCCACCCACCACACCCCCCCTCCAACTCCCCACCCCCGTCGCATATCCCCTATCCCATACCCCACTCACCCTCTCATATATATCTACAACCACCCTTCCAATAGCAAACACCACGTCCTAAACCCCAACACCAATACCAATCCTAGCTCCCCATTCCTTCATCAATTCCCCAATGAAATATAAGCATTTCCACGTACTGTACTATCATCTGTTGAAATTGTGATGCCATGGTGTATATATGGTATGGTTAGAGGTGGGAGGAGTTAAGGGTTGGAGTGGAACGGGCTTGGGGTGGGGTTTGTGGGGTGTGGGGTGTGGGTTATGATTGGGGGTTAGGGGAGAGATGGGAATGGGGATGTGTAGGAATATATATAGGGATGGGGATGAGAATGGTCTGGAATGGCTTTCAGGGGGTTTGGGAGGGTTCAGATAGGGATGGTGTAGGTATAGGCATGGTACAAAATATGTTCAGTGCATAACCAATAAACATACCGCATACAATAGCCGTCGCCGCTTCATGTTTAATCTAAGGATAATACCACTTCTATTGATGGGATTTCAATTTCCTCGAAGCAAAATAGATGAAGTAGTGGTCTGCTATGAGGTCTCTGTGGAGATGGAAGGATTGGCTAGGATAGCTTTGAAAGGGATTGGTTGCGGATTCATGCTTATGATTCGTAGAAGAGGTTTAGAAGGCTTCAGGATAGGGTATGGGGGTACTAGGTAGCCAACGGTTGGCGATCTCATTGGATTGGGTATCCAGATAGATGAAGGGAGGAAGATAGTAATACAGATTGTTGAATTCATGGGAATAAGAAGCTTCGGGTATCTAAATGCAAATCAAAATGTGGAATCATTCGCCATTTCCACTCCCTAAGTCCCACCATTCACAACCTCCCCCTCCCCCTTTCCCCTCTCCTCCAAAATCCTCTTCAACTCCTCCACCTGCACCTTCAACCCCCGAACCTCCAGCACCGCCGCCTCAGTCTCCACATTCGGCCTACTCCCCTCCACCGCCTCCGCCCACCCATCAGCCCCAAAGTCCATCTCCCCAACCCCATTCCCCTCCCACTCCTGAACCTCATCCTCATCGCTCTCCCCAAGCCGTCGATTGCCCTGCACCTTGTACGCATCCTTGGTCTCGAGCCACGCGGTCACGAGCAAGAGCGGGGAGTAGATGACGCCCATGACGTAGTTGTTGAGCCGCTCGTAGCGGGCGGTGGACATCCACCATTCGAAGGGGAGGATGAGCAGGAAGACTTCGATCAGGTTGAAGGGGGCTATGAAGACGTTTTCGTCGGGGGCGCGGACGAATTGCATGGTTTTTTGGGAGAAGAGGGCCATGTATTCGTCGATGGCGTTGTCGGTGATGTCGGCGTAGGCGGAGTTGTAGAGGGCGATGAGGATGTTGAGGAGGACTGTTGCGTGCTTAGCTCGGGAGTTAACAGAGATAAGACTTATGGGTACTTACCAACCATCACCACAAAGGTAAAGATGTAGTAGAGTATGATACCAAATGGAGGGGCGAAGTTGTCGAAGCCGTCAAAATCCGGCGATTGCATGACGCTATTCAGCATTGACTGCATGATGAAGCTTGTTACGCGGGCATTGTCGTCCACTTGATCCATACCAATGAAAGCTTGCAGGAAGCCCACCATGATGATGAGGAGGAGCGCGAAGAAAATAAGTGACTCCCTCATCATAACCTTGAGTACGACAAGCATGGCGCCGAAGAAGCGGAAGGTGTCCAAATAGAGCAGTAACCGCATCCAAAACATTGGCGCTGAGAAAGCTAAGAAGTTATAGCTAAGCTCGTTGAACTTCCTCCTTTGGCCGCCATCGTCACCAACAGGGTGCCCCAAGGCAATCAGACGTGTTATGAAGCTGACACAGAGCAGAGCGTAGAGTGTCGAATTGAAGACGTTCCAGAAGCCGATATAAAACCTCCCAACTTTCCAGAATTTGCCGATCTCGTCAAATATGAACCCAGCTGTCATGAGATAGAGTATACCCTCTACAACGTCTAGATCACCCGTTGAGTTGATTGAATTGATAGCGACCGTGTACAATGCAAGGTAGAACACTGAGATGAATATTTGTAATGCGTTTTGATAACGAGGCGCCCTCATGCGATCCGGATCAAAATGGTCCCAGAAATTTGTATTTATCTTTCCTTTCCATGCAATGAAGTTCGAGGGGTACTTAGAACGTCAGAATTCTAAAAACGGAAGATGGGAAGCAAATCGCTTACCTGGTCATCCTGCACCAGCCAGCCCCTCCAGAGATACGTGACACACTTCTGATATCCACTCGACCCGATAACTCTCAGCGCATGTAAATCCACGGCGCGCTCAATCGCATTCGCCGGCTCCGTCTCTTCGCCATTGATGAGTATCGAGTACCGCTTCAACAACAGTTCTTGCAACAAATAATCCTGATCCTCCTCCAATTCGATCAGTCGTTTCGCTAGCACCTCGCAAGCCGTAGCCCTCACAGCGTGCAAGTCCGCATCCCACAGCTCCAATCGCGCTTGCCGTTTGAACCACCGGTAGCAGACCAAAAGGCAATATACGACGCATGCCCCATTTTCTTTTCCGCCGGCGGCCTTGGCGGTGGCGATGACACGGCGCGTTATAATTGGGGAGTTTGCTTTTATGACTTTTGCTTCTTCGAGCTCGCAGGGGATCACTTGCTCGATTTGGTATTTGAGGCGTAGGGCGACTTTGGTGACGGCGGCGGGGTCCATAGCGGAGGGAATGAGGTCGTGGGTGTCTGAGGGAAGGACTAGCTATTTGATTAGCTGCGGAGGCATCAGGTACTAGGCTTCAATGGCACTCACGGCGACGCATCTCGTCGCGAAAGTCATTGCGGTCGTTGCCCAGACCAATCAGCTTCTTCCAGCGGACCATGTTTGCGGGGGTGATCGGATTCTGGGAGACGCGTATAAAGGGTACGGAGGACTCTGAGCCGAAGGCTTCAAACTGCTTGGAGAGAAAGAAACACTTCCGCCAGCAATTGAGACTCCAGACGGAGCCACCTGTGCTTGGGAAGTATCGCCATGTCCACACCTGAAAGTTGGAAGTGGTGTCTTGGTACAATCTTGGCGAGATGCAAAGACGCTAGTCAAGCACCTCTAACCATTTCAGGAATATTATATACCCTTGCACGCCTTGCAATTGACGGTTCTGTTTACTTCGTAGTTGATGCATGATGCTTCAAGAAGCGTAGGCGCAGCTGCGTTTCACGAGAAGTGTTCACAGCACACCAAAGTTGTGCGACTTCAGGACTTTCGTGATGTATCATAACCCATCATATCGTCTCCGCAACAACCCCCTCATCGCTCTCACTAACGCTCTCATCCCCACTAACCTCCGCATTCTCCCTCTCCCTCTTCTCCATCAAAGCCTGCAACTCCGCATCATCGTTCTCCGTAACCGCCTTCGGCGCCATCCTCACCACACATCCACCACCAGCACCCTTGATGCTCTTCTCAATCTCCTTGATCGCCTTCTCCAACGCATGTATACCTACATTCTTCTCCAAACACTGACTCGTCAACACGTAGAGCGGCGGTGACACCAATTTGACTTTCACAGGGGCTTCTGGGATTTCCGAATTCAGGGCTTCCGCGGCGCGGAGGGCGTTTTTGACGGCATCTATACCTTCGTAAGAAAAACAGGTAACTTCGACGTCGGCGCGGACTTTGGTCGGTTGTGGGGTGAGGCGCTTCGAGATGTAGGATTGAAGTTCGGTCTTGACGACTTCGGAAGGAAAGGTCACTTCGGCCCAGACGTCTGGGTTTCTGTTGCTGCGTTAGCTTTCGAGGACGTGGGCTCGGTAAGGGGACGCCGTACGTTATTGAAAGCTTGAACGCGTCAACGGCATGTCCGTATTTCTTGTTCAGCGGCCACGCAATGTCTTGATATAGCGTCTCCATGGGTGTCTTTGTCTTCTCTGCCACATGCCGCATGATTGAAGCGACCATCTTGCCCTTATTGAAGCGCTCCTCGCACTTGACGATATCTTCTGCGGAGACCCGTCGTTTCGAAAGATCGATGTACCCTAGGTCCATCAGCCCCGCTCGTGTCACATGTATTTCACGCCACTGCATACCTTTCTCCTTGTCCACCCTCAACACGACGACAACCTCGTTCCTCCCCACCCGAATGAGTTTCTGTATACTCCTGATACGCCTCCTCGACAATTCGGATAGTAGGATCATGCCATCGATGTTGTCGTACTCCAATAGTTTGACGTATGCGCCCATCTCTGCAATCTACCCCCATGTGAGTCATGTCTTTTTACCTTAGATTGCCGTGGCGCCTTACTTGTTTGACCTGCGCACGCCCATTAGAAACATCTCGCCAGACATGCTCAGCGTGGCAAGCGTACATTGACCATCACAAACTCCTCGAGGTCGGGGTATTTGTTCTCATAGAAGCGGCAATTCGTTAATGACATGGCGGCGGTGGAGCCAAACTCTGATACTGGGAGGCGCCTGTAATCTTCTCTGATATGTTGGATAGAGCCGATCGCCAGTATTTTAGGACTTCCTTTCGGCGTTAGAATGGTACACTCGCTGACTTGAGTTGCTTGTGAGTCAAGGATAAGATTACGACATGTCACTTCTCCGGAGGAAAAGCCTTGGCAATATAAAAATTGTTGTAGGGCTGAATCCTGCATATGTCAAAAGCCAATCGGAAGTTTACTTTCTTCTTTCGGGGTGTCGCTTTACTTCTCACAAGACCCCTAATGGCATATAGAAACTCGAACGCTCTTGCTCCGTACTCAAACCATCACGCTGCTTCGTGTGTTGCTCAAGGACTAGAACAATTATGTTTTGCCGCGAGGATCAGGAATAACATTCAGTTTACTAGAGGTTAAATTACTTTAGAATTGAATTGACAATCCCCTTATTACGAGATCCTGATATCTTTCACTCATCAACGTAAACTATTCCACAACGCAGCCATCGCCGGAAAGTTTGGTGTCCCAAGTCCAGTCACTGGATCCCACCCCTTCTCTGTACCAAACCCGGTTGTGTTGCACCCAGGATTACTACCACGAACGACATCATTCAGGATTTCCGGATGAGCATACAACACTGGATTGATGAACCCAACTGTCCTCTTTTTCTGGGCCAGCCTCTGCCCATTGATCAACGAAATGACACCCGCCACCATGGGCGAGGAGCCCGACGTGCCAGAGAACGGCTGATTGGTCTCACCGGAGTATACGGAGTATTGATATCCATTGGCGCTGATGTCTGGATACCCCCGTGCCAGGCCGCTGTTGTTGTACAGTGATTGGCCGCCTGCACCAACGATTTGGGAGCCATGGTTGGAATGATATGCTTGCATGGTAGGAAGCTGCCAATCTGGGGCGGCGAAGACATTGCTGAAGCCCCCACCGGATATGATCGTGTCCAATGGTGCGACCTCTTGTACGCCCGGGGCGAATGGTGTGAACTTTGAGACTCTTGTGGCGCCTACAGCAGTTACGTAAGGGCAGGAGGCGGGGTAATTCACTTGAAAGAGGCCTGGGCTGGTCAAGCTGTTTTGGCCTGTTGAGGGATTTGTGCAGTTGTTGCCGACTCCGGCGTCACCCGATGCTGCCAACACCGTGACCCCCATCATACCTAGCTTCCCGAATTCATTGCATTGGCGCTGCAAATAGGCGGACGTGTGTCCCGTTTCGGCCTGTGTCCAGGATATGGAGATGACATCTGGGAAGTGGCTAGTGGCAGCAGAGCCGCATTGTTGCGGTGTCATCGTTGGATCTCCGCCGGCAGAGGTACAGTATGAACCGTCCAAAGCGTCGAGCAAGGTTTCGAAACTTCCGATTTCGTAAAGGGCAACTTCATTCGGATATACAATAGCCCATGAGATCTCAAAATCGCCGTTAGCTTCAAACAGATTCGCGGGCGTGTTCAGGTCTGCGTAGGGTAAACTTCCATTGATACTGATCGTTCTCGGGTGAGTTCCGCACGGTACGTCCGTGTATACAGAGAAGAAGTCGTCTAGATCTGTGGGGAACTGTGAGGCCGGAGCAAATTCCACGATACCAACAGGGATCCTTCCTTTGCTATCCATTTTCTGGGTAGTAGAAGGGTCAGGGATGCCGTACAAGGCTCTGACGCATGCAGGCGTGACCCTATTGGCACAGTCTCCAAGGTATGTTTTTGGATCCCCAGCATTGGTACCCGGTGCACAGGTCGGACATGATCTAAAGGTTGGAGCATATCCGCATCCTCCTTTTCGGCCATTTTTGGGTGCAGATCTTGGCTCCTTCCGTTTCGTTCGGCGTTCAATGTTGGTGTCAAAATGTACCGTTGGTGTGATGAAATCGATATGCCCTCGCAGGACTTCCGGGACATGGTACTCTTTGCAGGCAGCTTTCAGACGTCCATCAGCTTTATTTACATGCACGAAATACTCTGTTCGAAGCAGTCGCTCAGCGTCCTTCGCTGTGATGTTGAGCTCAAGCCAGTTGTTACGATGGTGCAAAAGACGATCCACAGAAATGTCGTTGTGGATCAGCCATTCCTTGACTGCAGCCACTGTATCGTCGGAAGCAGCAAATGCATTTGCCACTTGCTCCGCGGTCCAGTGCTTTCCGTAGTCGGACGACTTAGGATGCGAGACCTTGTTGAGAAACTCTCCTGTTCGATGGAGATCTTGCTGAGCGAGACCGATACGCATAGGGATGAGGGTATCGCTGGGAAGTCTGTGTTGTCTTGTCCAGCCTCCATCTAAGCTTCGGCGTTCATGGAGGACGTATCGAGAGGTGGGGCTTCCTTGCACGGCATCCAAGACAAGAGCACAGGTGATGGAAAGATACGGGATCCGCATGTTGATGGATGCACGAAGTGAGAGGATGGTTCCGAAGAGCGAGGTTGTCTTCCTCTGGTGATGGTTGAATAGGAGTTGAAACGCAAAACGTTCTTCTGGAGGTATGTGACATTGTGTGGTCTGCAGAGAAAGGCCTTTCTTTTGTATCCTCCACAGTATTCAGATTGACTATGTTGAAAATTGTTTTAGTGTAGCAATGTTGAGAATATATAAAGACGAAACATGGGTCGCGATATGCGCTGGATTATCTCGTGCCGTGCCGTTATGGAGTTGCTACATTACGGTCACGAATGAGCCTCAGAGGCTCTTTTGGGACTGAGGGCCCGTATACGCTCGTAGAAATGTTCTGAGTCCCAGTTGGAGCCGCGCCTACGATGTCGCGTGTGTTATCTGATGCCAAAAGCAAAAGCGAGAAGGTACACGGGATACTCCACTCCATTTATAGATGCGCCGAGCTACCTCGTCCCGTCCCGTAAGGGAAATGACGCTGTACGGTCTCGAAGAGCCTCGAAGGTCTTGTTTGGGACGACTCGACGGCGCACGCTCAGATCCAAAGTCTTCATCTCGCATGGGAGAGGCGTGTAAGCCGGCCGTGTATATTATTAGGATCACAAGCCGAGGCGTGGAGTAAGGATGATTGCTGTTCGGGTGGTGTAGCGAAATGATGAAAGCGCCGTAAAACGACTGGTGTTCTGCCATAGCCACCACGGACAGGCGATCAGTCATTGGATTAAGTTGAATGAAGTAGAAGTTCCGGAAAGTGCTGAATTATCGAGATGACTAATGCCGAGCTCAAGAGAAGATCGAATATAAGGTTCCTTGGGGGAGGCGCCGAGTCGTCACACACCTTGAAAGGAAGATGACAGTAGCCTGAAAACGCTATCTCCCATGTATTTCCAAATCCAACGAGACCACATCCATGACCGTTGAGGAGATTTTTCCATACCAATGCAGGCCAGTAGTCTCCTTGTTCTAGAGGATGAGGGCACCGTATCCTAACAAGTATCGTGTCGAAAGCGATCATATTTACTTTTGTCAACTGCCTCCATGCTTCGTCTCGGTATGCTTGCCATCACCCCCGCCCAATCACCTTATATTAGGCGTTGATTGCGGCATGCCAATTTACTGGACCATGATAGCAATCAACAAGCAGAGGAGCGCAACCCAAGAGCCCACGATGCCCGCGTTCCTTACGTGGCGATAATATATCATCCACTGGTGACACAACTCGTCGTCATAACATGGCTCGTTGATTGTAGACTTTGAAGGCGCTTCCTACGTCACGGGCACCATTTCCCTAACATACACTTCTCCCTTCGACGTCGCTAAGACTTTCACGATCTTGCTTCTTCAGAAGTCCAATCAACGCAATTCCCACGGCGACAATCTCCAACACAGCTCCCTCGCCATTCTCTTTCATCCGTCATCCAAGCTCAAAGGTCCCTGTCTTGGATATAGAAAGACCAATTCTCTTCAGTCCTGCCACAATATCTCCGTGCTGATCTTCACAAACCCAGCTTCCGCGACTCCAAAAGTCATCATTCTTCCATTTAAGTGTCCTCCCTGGCAACGCAACGCTCTTGTACCTTACTAATGTGTCCTTTTAACCATGGACCCATTAGCAGAGATGGCTATTGGTGGCTGATCGTAATCTCTATCCTGATGGCCCTGCCGTAGAGCTTGAGAACCCCTCGAATGCTCCACTTTTCTATCGACACTGAGCCACTGAAGACTCGGGGGTGGGGTGTAAAGCTGAACTTACCCCCACTGTTCCTCTTTTGTTCAAAGGTGAAGAGGATTGTCTCTTTGAAGGGTTTGTGGTTGCATAGAACTCATCGAGTTCTTCTACCGCGTCAGTATTTGTCGGACATGTGGTATAGCAGCGGGAGGTTGAATATGTTGCTGCTTGCGGTGGATGTTGCAAACTATGTTGTTCTACGCTGAGAGAAGTTTCATGCCGTCGATCTCTTGAGACTCGACCAGTATCGTGACCTTTCCATCGTCGACCGAATGACACCTCTTCCTGGGGAGGCTAAATTGGGGGCAAAGGGTTTCGATTATTCATGTTGCAGCAGCTCTGGATCGGCCATCGAGTGCAACATCTGCTTGCAATCAGTACTTTCGATGGCGGCAATAGGCAGATGCTTCCATCAGTCTGGTACACAGTCTGATCACCACACAACCTTATAGATAGCGACGTGATTGCAGCTGCCGAGAAATCGTTGCCAATAGGAGAAATTCTGGTTGCCTAGTATGTTGTATTATACTAGTACCATACCACAGCGGCTCAATGCTGCGAGTCGTGGCAGAATCGGAGAGCCAAAAGGAATAATCTGGGTGTCTGGTAAAGCAGTTGGAAGCGACTTCCCCCCCGTCACCCCACCAGCCATAAGGGCTAATTAGTCAGCAAGCTGTTGTCTTGTAGCCATTGGCCATGTCAGATATATAAGGTAGATTCATCAGGCATCAGGCTTGCATCCTCCCGTCCCTACCCCAGAACGTGTCCTTGGGGTTTGGGTGTCTAGAGATGCACTCTAGAAATCTCTAGAGATGTGTGTGGAATCTGCCGAATGCAGTGAGCAAAGCATGCATCGTTTCAGGAGCCAAGCTACGCCCCGATTGGCTTTCCATTCGGAGCATACTGTCATCATGCATAGAATAGAACCCGGAACGCTGCTGGTTCTCAGCCGCATGAGTGTGGGGGCGGGCTGAACAATCGCTGGCGCAGATACAACATTCTGTATGCACCGCGTTTTCGAGACTCGGAATCACGCACATTAGGTTGGAGAACGAGACCCTCAAGATGAAGGCAAGACGAGCGTGCACCTATCTCCACGTGGAATAATTGGCTTTCATCGTGATGAGCCGATCTGAAGCGATCAATGGCTCGGAAGATTTCTCGAGGCGACACGTTGTTGACTTGAAGACACCACCGCCGCCACTATGGGAGACCGTGGAGGCTCGTGCCTTCATCGAAACCCAGCATCACGCAGACGGTAAAGCGCTTCTCCGTGAATGCGCATTGAATAGGGCCACACTGACTTGTATGCAGATTCGAGACTGAATCGCAGTCCTCCCCTTTGCAAACAAGCTGGATTCGCACAAGAGCAAGACCGGTGGGACATCTTGTGTCTACCGAAGCCCAGAAACAAGATCAGGACCGCACATTCACTCGGCGACAAGGATACTACCGTTTTCATCAGCGAATTTGGAGAGCTTGCCTCCTTTAGTAAATATTTAGGGCTTGGGGCGCATGGAACCGTCCGTGTGGAACCCCCGATATTATTCCCGTGGTACAGAGAGGAGGAATTCGATGATATCCTGGACGGAACCGTCCCTGGTCTTGGCTTACGGCTCGAGGATCGTAAGACGTACAAAGATCACAGGGTGGACTACATTCATGATCGTTGGCCTCGAGTCTCCTATAAACTCAGTAAGTGTCAAGCTCAGTGAATGATTGCCAGCAAGGATTATTCAATCTTGCCTCGCCGCCATTTGCAAGGGAATTTCATGCAAACCAATCCTTCTGTATATGCTTATTATCATGACACCAGGGGACTTGGACATCAAGATTCAATTCGTTGTTCACCAAGGCATTGTCGCCCAGCAATATGTGGTCCTGAATGCAACTCAAGAGCCTAAAACGTGCGTCTTCAACCTCGACCTTGGATTTGGCGCCCAGCCGTCGACCTTGGAGGGCTACCCTCCACCATTCTTGCATCGTGATGTGTTTGCGACTGCAGGCGGCTATGCTGCCATGTTTTGGGCAGGAGATGACCAACATCAAGTCCAAATTGACGTCGGTCTTTTCCAAGACGGAAGACCGGTCAAACTCAGTCTTTCGAACCATAGGGCACAAGTAGCCGCAAGGACTCATGACCAAGATGTTGATTTACCGGAGGATGTCATGGAGTCAAAGACGTCGCCACATCACCTACATACTGTCAGACTTGATCCAGGTGTCGCTCAAGAGCTGACGGCCGTCTATCTCCTGACAAGACACAGATCCACAATAGCGCAAGACCAAGTTTTCGAGACTGGTCTTGACACGGAAGAAAATAGTAGGCTGGAAGGGAGTCAAGCTGCACTGGGAAGTGGAGCCGACGAGCCATATCTGACACGATCCGAAGGCGAACTTGATTAAATGCTCCCTATGGAGGGGCTTGAAAGTGATATCGTTTCTACAAAGCTGGATGGCACCATACACGGCGGATCGAGTGAGGACAAAAAGGCACAAAAAGCTTCGTTCTGGGCTTACGATGGCAAAGAATATCCGGACGACACGGTCAAACCCGACGTGCTGGCGGATCTTCGTGCCGAGTTGCCAAATACTCATTTCCTCTCTCCGGGTCCGCAATACATCGACGTCAGCATGTTCTTGAAGAATAATCACTATGGCAAATGGACCTTGAAGAGCACACCGACCAATCAATTGCTGCGTCGACATTTGCAACAGGTGCTTTCGGTCAACAGTTTGTCAGTTCCGCACGAGAACGGATCACGAAGCGGTATCGTTTTGTCCGATGCTCATATCATGTGCGATTCAGTCCCATCTTGGGGCAGTCTCTGGATGTTCCGCTTCTTGTTGTATATGTATATCTTTCTGGAACGACCGGGAGTGGTTGAGGACAGTCTTCGCGACCAATTGAAAAGTCAGATCAAGGACACATGTGAGAAACATCTCGACTGGACTTACGATATAGCACGACCACGTGACCGGGGGTGGGCTGGTACTTATCACCTTGACGGTTCTTACTCTAAACATAATGAATGTGACAGCTTCTATGGTGCCCTTCAGTTCATCAAGCTTTACGAGTTTCGGATGGTATTCGATGCCCCCAACCATCAATCCTTCGTGCTGCAAAAGCTCCGAAACCGACTTGGTCCTTGGTTTGAAAGTCTCGAGAAGCTTCGGGATACTAAATCTAAGTTGTGGTTCAGCCACTTGACTGACGTCAATGTTGCCTGGCTGGATCCTCAATACCGCCAAGATGAGATTGTTCAACTTCCCGTATACATTGTCACCCATCTCATGACTCTCTGGAAGGCAATGAGTCTCGTCTTTCAGCTTCTGGACGAGTCAACCAATGCGAAAACGATGTGCGAGCTAAACACTGTAAGAGCTTCGCTGCCGACTAAGTGGCAAACGAACTTTTCCCCTTCAAGGCTGAGGGCAAAGATCATGGACTATTTTACCTACGACTATCTCCCAGATCAGCGGGCGTCCGGCGGTCACAGGATGGAGGCTGCTACACAAAGTGGAGAAAATCATAGCAACAAAGGAGCCCTCGATTCAGTGAAAGACAAAGAGATATTCGACCTAGTGCGGAGGAAAAGGGTGCTCGCGATTTATTGGGCAGGGAATGAAAAGCCGAGACACCTCTGGCAGAGCTCGGCATCACCCATTTTCGAAGCCGTTGATGCTGGCTTCTTCAAAAGCGAGTCCTCAATGAGAATCTGGAAAAATACGCTTGAGGCTCAGCGGGTGCACCACGAGCTTTCGTGGGTGAAATTGACGCGATATGCTCTTGCGTTGTGGGCAGCCCAACACGGACAAAGCCTTGACGTGACCATGAATGCCGCGGAAATGCGCAAGAGAGTATGCAAGCGTCTACTAGAGTCCTGTTACTCGAACGGGACTTTCCCAAGCGAGATTGACCTTACCACCAAACAGCCCACAAGTAAATGGTGGAAGCCTGTTGATTCATCTGGAATTTTTCAAATCCCACTTCTCCTCTTTCAAGAGGAATTTAAGTGTTTAGACATGGCTCAGTATTGCTCTCTATGCTATCCCCAAAATTAAGGGTGACGCTGATGTGCGAACAGACTTGCCGCAGATCCAAACAACCGTAGTGACCTATCTCCTTCCCAAAATACAGTGCTAGATCGAGTCGGCGCCATGGTGAATGTATCCGCAAACTGCGACACACGAGATACCAATAAGCCCGAGGACGATCTTGACTTCGACGCAGAGGCAGTGGCAGAAGAGCGTTTGAGACTGCTTGTTTCATTCAAACAGTCTGCTCGTTCCATTAAAGTCGACCAAGCCAACATACAAGATCCGCCGGAATTTGAGCCAGATTGGCTTTTTCCTTATCCGGATTGTTTTGCTTCTGATGAGCCTACGCGCGGGGATGATGACCCATTCGACATCCACGAGCATGTCAAAAAGGGATTGGGCCAGTTGAAGCTACAAGTAGACAAGTATGCAGATCCTGCTTATGCATTCATATACCCGGCCATTGAGAAGTACCTCTCCATGATATCAGACAAGGAGAGTAGTTTCTCCTTCCCTCGTGTGTCCTTCGGAGACGCCCTTGTCCTTGACGTAGGTCAGGATAGTCGTTACACGGTTGAACCCCAAATCTTGTATTATTACATCCAGGACCATCTACATTATAAGAGGACTGTTAGCGAAGCGAAGAAGCGATTGACCATTATCCAATCTTGCCGTTCCGAGCAAGCTTCGCTACTATATCTGGGGTCCCCTGAGTCCGAAAAACTATCGACAGCTGGCTTTCTCATGAGACATAAGATGCGAGAAAATTTCATCAGAGATCATGCTCACAAGGAGGTGAATTTGTGGGTCACGGAACTGCACTTCAGCTTTTATAAGAAAGTAATCATCAACAACGAAAATCATAGTCCCAAGCCTTTGTTTGAGGAAACTACCTTTGAAGAACCAGAAAAGTCGTCTGCATTCCCAGGAGAGCCAAGGACTTCTGCGAAAAGATTGCAGAAGGGTGCAATCGGGTGGCGTTTCTCAGGAGATCTCCACGACCGGTGGTGGACGGCCACCGTACTTGCTTTTGTGCCGGACAGGGCGGGAAACAAGGAATGGATTACCAGCGAGGATTTAACGATTCGTGGGAGATACCTTAGTCAGAGAAAGGTCATTGAGGCTCGCCTTTTCTCAAACATGATTAAGACTATAGAAGTGAGTACCAGGGAAATACTCAGAGACTTGGAGACTGTACTGGATGAAGAACAAGGTGGTATCTATCAAGGCAGCACGGAACATCATGATCCTTTCAGTGAAAGCTTTGACCAAAGCTACTCTCGATCGAAGTTGTTCCTTCAGCTTTCCGATTTCTTGGGTCACCTTGATGACAGCTTCCAAGGCATTGTGGATACCATTGAAAGCTACTCTGATAGAGAGAAGCAAAGACCAGTCCAGCCCCGATGGTCGCTCGAGGATGAAAGACAGTATCGCCCCGAACTCCGCAATTGGGACCAACAAGGCAGGAGGAACTTCGCTCTTCTACAATCACTCCGAAGCGAAGTAACCACCAAGAGGGGCCGAGCCCAGCATCTTCGTGAGAGCCTCCATGCAGATATGCAACTACGCGAGGCCCGACTACAGGCTCGGACCGCCGAGGACGTCCGGCTTTTCACCTATGTGACTATCATCTTCTTGCCGATAAGCTTTTCTGCGAGTTTGTTCAGCATGCAACAGGCGCCTGGTAGCAATGTCGTTGGGACTTTCGCCAAAGTCGCATTTGTTGCCCTTGTCATCACCTTGATACTACTTTTCAATGTGAAAACGATGAACAAGAACATGTGGAAATACATACACACGGGTCTCCGCAAACTTTCATATAACATGAGCGTGAGTAGCTGGAATTTCTGGAGAGAAACTCGGGAAGAGCTGGCGCAAGCCGAGAAACGCAACATTCAGCCTGATGAGCCTTCACAGATACAGAGGACGAGCAACTGGTGGTACTTTATCTTTTTTCTCGTCTTTCTTCTTTTGGAACTACCAGCAATTCGAGTTCTCTTGGCATACGATGCATTGTTTCCCACCACCGAACAGGACCCGAACCCACCCACACTCTTCAAGAAAGTCATCCGCGTACTCCTGGGGTTACTATTTTTCCCACTCTTCGCCTTTGTCTACACTGTTCTCTTCCTCCTTGGCAATATCATCGACCTTCTCTACCAACTGTACTCGTCACCGGGCGTGTACATGCGAAGTCGTCTTCACCGCATACAAGCTTCTACGGACCCCTCCAATGAAACACTGAGTCTACAGACTAGCAACGTAGAGTCTGAGGACATTAGGTGGGTAAATGAAGATAGCATGAGTTCCGCAGAGACAGCCGCAAGCCACGATGGTGGCCGGAATAAGGCATTCGCCGGCCTTGAGCAGCTCTCACTCAGCGCACAGAGAGAGCGATTTGGTACTAGGGTCGCCAGACTTACACATCCACCAAGACCATTCAGGTCTCCCCTGCCGGCGAGCGATATAGTCGGAGAGGCTGTCAGAGGGAAGAACGACGATCAGTTTTCTGAAAGAGAACGAGCAGAAAAGCCGTCCGCGATTGGAGAAGGTGGGCGCAGTACCGGAATGCAAGGGGGTCAGCCTTCAGCCGTAAGCTCTGGGACTCGGATTGGAAGGGTTCTAGGTAAGATAGGACGGAAGGGTTCACCGAAGGAGTTGCCAACAGCGAGGGCACTACCAGTATGAGGAGGTCTTCAGAAGCAGATCATGGAACCGCTCAATAATGTTATCAGCCGCTCTTGTACATGTAGTTGCGAAACCCCTTCACTATCGGCCCCGGATACCATACGTATAAGTTGTGCGACTTCAATCACCGGCAATGCTGAAAGAGGATGCAGGACAGAGAGGTGGATATGAAGTGAGTCTGGTTCAGCAGACATGCATGGTTTTACTTCTCTGAAAATCTTTATGAACAAGCCCTTGTTGAAACTACCTATCCCCTTCCCTGTGTGAGAGATCGCGCGAAAGCATCAGTCTCCTCACTCCATTCGAGGAGTCCTCGAGCACAGCTTGGTGAGCAGCAAAGAACGGAACAGCGACATCTGGTATCTTGTGCCAAGTGTTTCGCTGGGTGTTTTCATTCACGGGAAGCAGAACCGATCCATTCCTCCACTGCCTTATTGCCATAATAAAGCATATCACTTCCTCGAGTCCAAATACTCCAAAGAATCAGAATTCAATAACTGCTATACCTATCTTTCACAACTCTCCCCCTACACACCATCAACCAAACCCCAACACCCCCAAGCAAAAAGCAACCACTCTATCATACCTCCCCCCTCAACCCCTGCGCCCTCCTCGCAGCCGGAATTTGCGCCAAAACCCACCGCTGCTCCTCCATCGCCAAAGCCTTACCACAACACTCAACCTGCTTATCAATACTCTCACGAGCCCGCAACACTCTAACCTGCAACCCACGATCTTCCCGGCGATCACTCAATTTATCGAGTAGAACCACAGCGCATGAATAGCAGCATACGTCGCCTTTGGGCAGCCGTACTGGGTAATGGGATAGATTGTCCATAGTGCAGTATTGACCTGAGCATTTCTTGCAGAAGGAGAGGCGGGTGGGCATTGAGCGGAGGTCTATGAAGGTGGGGGCTTGGGCCATGATGTATGGATATGCGGTGGCTTTTTTGGGGGATAGATCGGAAGAAAGAAGGGTTTGGATCTGGCTGTTAGAAGAACTGCTGTAGGAGAAATGAGCCTGGTGGATGGAGACGACCAGGAGTGGAAGGCAGTATATATAACGACCAGGGTGAGGTTGGGATACAACAGCGTGCCGAACAATAGTCTTTGTACCCACAACAATCCCTTGAGCTATTCGAACTTCGAACAATGCCTACTGTCATACCTTACCACAAAAGATTCGATAAAGCATTCGAAGCAAAGAAGAAAAGCCATTGTGCGGTAACAATGACATCCTAAACGCCAGCCAAGGATCTCAATATTGCCATAGTGTAGCTTCCCTACGCTAAATGGTAGATCTGGACAGGAATCTTGCTCGCACTGCACCAGAACAAAGAATACTGTCATCACGAATGCTTCTGTATCTAAATCCCATGACAGATCTTCCTAAGATCCCTAGAGCCTCAAATCATCCTACCCGATAGCTCGCATGAGCAAAGCTACAAGATCGACAGCAATGCTACTGAGTTGACGAGTGGGGAATGCAGGTAGCGTAAGTCAGTCAGAGGCATAGAATTGAATACGTCTCGCGACTGAAGGTGGCGGTCGGTGCTGCTGTAGAAATATATGTTTCTGGAGACATGATTGTATTGGGGATAGAGTGAGACGGCGTAGGTAGCTAGACCTCTATTGGGAATTAGTAGTTTGCACTTTGAGTAGAGGTTTTGGGAATCACGATGGACTTAAGGGGAGTTTTTTGTTTTGTATATGGGTAGGAGTGGCTGGTTAGAAGGAGATATGGAGAGAAAATGTGGTTGCGTTGGATAAGTAAGTGCTGGAATTTGGATATTCTTGTGATTTTAGGAGGGAGATCTTGGTGGTTGTAGGGGGTTTGGATTGTAGAGTGTACTCTGAGACCATCTCGAATTGAGGAATTTTACTCTATAAGAGGTCTGATTGAGCAGCAAGGAAGTAGGAATTGACCAAGCACGTATATTAGTTTCTACCACTTAATATCTGAAGATCACCGATATCGACCATTAGATGCACGAGTCCGCAAACATTCACAACACAAAAACCTATACCCCTATCCATCCCCCTTCCCCCAACATCCCCAGTACCAACCTACTCTCAAGGCCTGCCCACCTGCTGACACGGAAAGCTCGGATGAAAGTTAATAAACTCCTCAATATCCGCAAACGGCCTCATCCCACAATGACACTTCTTATTCCAGCAATGCCCGGGCTCCTCCTCACTCAACGACAGCAAGAAAGACTCCGGATGCACAAAGACGCCGTCTTTGATCTCGGGATGTCGGACATTCGCGGTGTGAGCGCGTTGGTCTTTGAGGGCTAGGTTTGCGAGGGAGGTGGTGGCGGCGTCGATGGTGCGTTCGAGGTTGTCGCGGTGGGCGGCTCGACGGTGGGCGGTTGCGAGGGGGGTGAGGATTGAGGGCTCGGGGTTGGGGTGGGTGGTGGAGGCGGAGTGGGAGGTGTGTTTGGGGGTTATGGTGATGATTTTTGGGTCGGAGGTTGTGGTGTGGCGTTTTGTGTCACTATGGGGGCGCGATGATTGCTTGGTGTTGTTGCGAGGCATGTTGAGATGCTGTGGAGTGCTGATGTTGCTGTGTGGGGTTATCTGAGTCGTTCGTCTGGTGTGAGTCTTGGGTTGCTTGAGACTTCAGATGATTGGATTGTTCGAGTTGTGAGTGGTGGTGGAGAAGGAAAGGAAGGGAGGCTGAGAGGGGTTTATATAGATATCAGTGAATGTTGAAGGATGATGTCGATACAATGTGATGAAGGGAACTCGACCATAGTCTTTGTTGGCTTGTGGTCATCAAAAGGAGAATTATACGAAGAAGGGCAATATGAGATGATAGCCATTTCTCGAACAACAAGGGCAAATCAAAGAATTTATTATTCCAGGACTTACTGACTGCAGCTTACCTTAGTATGATAGTCCTTTTGACTTTTCGGCATCATTGTTCAATCGCATGTCTGTTTCAACCGTCCTTTTCGATGGCTGTCAAAGAAAGTGGGTCGACCTAAGAAACTTGCCATTGAGCGTGCTGGTGTGTCAAAGGAACAAAGCTTGAAAATGCCCAGAGTTGCTTAGATGCAAGTTCGTAATGCACATGAGTTATCGATGCGTCGATCCAGGGTGGCTCAAACCACATTGAGTCACATACTCGAGTGAATCATTCTTGGTGTTAGTACTTCCATCACTCGGTAATATCTTGAGATCACACCGAACTTAGTGTAGCGAGTACCTGCACATTGCGCGCTGTTGCGAAGGTGGCCGGACTCTTCTTTCGTAGTCGTATATGAGGTCCATATTTTGCTCATTGCCGGGGCTTCCAGTTAAACATTTCGTTTTTCATTCGGCAAATTGTAAAAATACCACACTTTTCTAGAAAAATTGCATAATTACCACACCCAAATTATAAAAATACCATACTCTCAAGTTGGAGTACCAGAGGTACCCTAACCCTTGGGGGTAGGTAACCTGGGAAGTTATCCTTTAGCCTAATGCGCTGGGAGGCTGATGCTTAGGCGGCTGATGTGTGGGGGGCTAAAGTGCGGGGGGTTGATGTGCGGGGGGCTGATGTGCTAGGCGCTGATGTTACGGGGGCTGATGTGCGGGGGGCTAATGTGCGGGGGGTTGATGCCCCTAAGGATTAGGGGACCTCTGGTACTCTAACTTGAGAGTGTGGTATTTTTATAATTTGGGTGTGGTAATTATGCAATTTTTCTAGAAAAGTGTGGTATTTTTATAATTTACCGTTTTTCATTCCATTAATATTTAACGCACATAGCCTTAATTTATAGGCGTTTGCTGGCGTCTTTTTTGTTTCTCACTCCATAGACCACTTACTCCGTGGACAATCTCCCCGTCCGCGTAGACAGGAGCAGGAGCTGCTTGCCACACATGAGACTAGGTAGAAGGAGAATAGGTTGGGAAGCCTTTGCCAAGGGTGGAGGTATTTGGGTGGCCGCGGTTCTGGTACCCTGCTGTTAGCTGCAATGAATCTGCGCTGCATGATGGAGAGATGGGGCTCTTGTTGAGCCTCGAACGATGGGGCTTTATCGGATTGCGTTGTGATGATTCATGGTGGTTGAGGTGTAAAGGGGATGGTGGTATGAATTCGTCCTCGAAGTGTCGGCGCCAATTTTAGCTTGTTAAACTTTGGCGCTGAACGTATAAATTTCCACCCTAATTTTATATGTAAATTTATATAATAATCAGAGTGGGACTTCTATCATCATCGGCTCAGCTACGCAGAGTCGCCTTTTCTTCCACTTCCCATTTTCTCGTACCCGACTTCTACCGAAGAAGCTGGAGGACAAGGTAATACTTAAGGTAATACATATCTTAAGTGCACCACCAGCTATCCCTTAAGAGTTCCGCTGCCGTCGCTCTCTTCGCTGGGTCAAGATCTACCATCCGCCCGATAAATCTTTTGGTAGTGGTGTCGAGCTCCGGAAAGTCTTTCCAATGCGAGAATGGTTTGGCAGGGTTGCTCTCATTGAAGCTCCTATTAATATCGATCAAAGCAATGCACCATTGGTCGTCATTGATATGCTCTAACAACCCAATAGGGACCGGTCCGAAATAGGAAATCATCCGGTGAAGCACCTCCGCCTGCGGCTCTACCCCTTCCGGCAGCTGATCGAAACCGAAGATATGGATTCTAAGAATGGCGTGGATGACCTATAGACAAGAGTCAAGAGTCAAAGTAAAATTCGTGATCAAAGACGGGTAGAGGTCTCACTATGACTCCAAAAGAAAATATATCCGACGCTTTGCCGATGTGAATTCCGGTATGTGCTTCAGGACTACGCCACATGACGTTGCCAACCTGTGTACCGATAATGGCCTCACCCTCTTTCACTTTGGCTGCATTGTCCCAGTCCGCCACACTCACCTGTGTAATGTTCAACTCTTCGCTTGGACTGGCCGTATACATAAGTAAGATATTGTCAGACTTCAAATCTGCGAGAAGCTCCGTCTGCAGTTAGGCATTGCACCGATCTCAATGTATGGAATGGGACTGAAGCTTGCCTGTATGCACCCAGTCTTTGTCATGAAGCTCTTCAATTCCTCGTAGGATGTCGCGCAAAATCCGTTTGGTCTTATCGATAGGGAGAGCGGTGTGCCGTAAAAGGCTGAGGAGGTCTTCGGTAAAGTATGGGAAGATTAGGGTGGATTCGGCCTCATTTTCATCAACGTGTAGCCGAATGAAGCGACTGTCCGACAGTTCATTGCGTATCCTTCTTGCTTGCTCAAATTGATCTGAAAAGACACGTTTCAGTACGTAATTGCAGCTGTTGTGACTGATTTTGGTCAGCGCTCTGAGCTCGGGAAGACTGCGGATCAGTTTGGTACCTCGCAAAGCTGACAGTGTTCGGAGAGTCTTTCCGGGACTTGAGAAACTTCTGAATTACATAGATAAAGCCATTTCGCCCCACGAGATGTTTTTGCAGAGACACCTTTCCTCCTGCGCTTTGTCTTAACATTGCAACGATTTAAAGTGACACGAAGGTTCGTTCTGCTTCTCAAGCTGAGGGACGACTCAGGTGGCAAGCTGAGGAGTTCACCCGCTTCTAGTCCACACTTACTTCTGGTCTACACCCTCGCTTTCAATAGTATTTCACTTCAATTACTTGCTTTTACTAAAAGTTTTATAAAAAGTCTTAGGTTAAATAGTCCTAAAAGTAAGAATAATTATAAAGTTAGCTTAGTTAAGAAAAAAGTAAATATTATTAGACTTTAAAGTATCTTCTATAAATAATATAATAATTATAAAATATATATATATATATAAACTAAGTATAATATATTACTTAGTATTAATAACTAATATATATCTATAAATATATAAGTAAGAATTAGACTAACTACTTTAAGTTAGTACTTTAAACTTAAATTAGATTCTTAATCTAAGTTATATTATATATTATTAATATTATTATAATTATCTAGCTAATCCTTAATAAGTAAATAAGGAAATATAAAAAGTTAATATTTATCCTTATAAAATTAAGGAGGCTATTAGATTTATAATTAATAAATAGTCTATCTTTAATCTAGAGATAAATCTAGAAAACTCTTAGATTATATTATAAATATATTAGAAGTATAGTATCTTAGTTATACCTTAGGAATTTTAAGTTAATACTATACTTAATTAGTATTAAAAGTCTAAAACTTAGTATTAAAATCTAATTTAATAGTTAGTCTAATTATATTATACTTAAATTATATATATATATCTTATACTAGTAATATTATTTAATACCTAGTAGGCTAGTCTACTTAAGCTTACCTCTAGACTAACCGCGTCGATTCTATTTAGAACTGAATTTATAATTATTATGTAACGCTAAACCTATACAGGGTATAAGCTAGCTGTAAGTAGTTTAGCGAGTCGGGTTAATACCTAAAAGTAGTACTAAGTATCGAAAAAACGGTTAGTCTACTTACCTCTAGAGGCTTAGTAGCTATAAGATAAGATATAGCTTTATACTTTAAGGGTAGAAGGGTATTTTTTATAATCTTCTTATAAGTCTATTAGGAAGGCCTAAAACTTAAAATATTACTTACTAAAGGTACTTTATAGTATTATATCTTTAAGTTAGTATTTAGTAATCTCGTAGTACTAAAATCTATTAGGAGGATTTTAAAATTTAAAAATCTCCTAAGAGAGGGATCTCGTTAGATTTGCCGCTAATAACTAAGTAGTATCATACCGTGTCAGGGTCTATAGCGTAATACGGGGGTATAGGCGTATAGAGTATTACTAACTAGCATGTACTACGTACTACGTACTACGTATATACGTAGACTACTTAGCCTACCTGTAATACCCTCGCGTAGAATTTAGCTAAATCGTCCGAATCTAATCTTAGGAAAAAGAAAGCGTGGATGTATAGTATAGTATCTAGATCCCGACGTAAGGTCTTAGCGCTTTCTACGCTTTATAAGGATAAAAATCTTCTAATAAGACTTGTTAGCTTAAGAGGCTCCGAGGAGAATTTCTAGAATACGGGATTTTAGAATATAGGAGACTACGTAATTACGAGCTACTAATTAGAAAATAGTTAGACTACTATAATATTACTAGGCACGGAGTATTTCTTACTAGGATCCTACTCGTATTCTTATTAATTATAAAGGCTAATAGGAGTCTTACAAAAAACCCTAGCAAATTAAAATTAGTAGCGTCCTATTTAAATACTAATATTAAGTAGAAGAATTTACCCCCTTCTAGTTTAAACTTACTTCTAGTCTACGCCCTCCTATTTTATAACGACTAACTTTCTTATTTTAGTTTCGTTATAAGTATTATAGAAAATTATAGACTAAATAGTTCTTATATTAAAATATTTTATAGAATTAGCCTGGTTAAGTATTTATAGCAGCTCCCGTTAGTAGGCCTGAGAGTACCCTGGAGCTAGGTCCGGGAGTCCGGAGTTTTAAAGGCTCCAGGCCGCTAGCCCCTTAGGGCTGGACTAGAAGTAAGTTTAGACCAGAAGGGGTTGAATTCTTCTATACCTTACGTAAGTACTTATTGTTCCACTAACATTACAGAACCAGGAACTTAACAATAGTACGATTGACACCTTTATATTCCTTTCCCTTCAGCCTGGAACAAGAGGCTGCTTTGCCGCTTGCTTTGAGCTGCGTTCGAAGTCAAACCATCTACTTCGACAATATGATTTCCAAGCAGTGGACGAGGGCTGAGACGGGAGGACCGAAAGACACGCAAATCTTGGTGTAGACCGTCATTATTGAAGGAGTCAAAAGCAAAGTCTGATGAAGGCGTTCCCACTTCCTCACAACGGTTGGATCTTTCTTAGTGGTAACTTCAGTCACTCTTGCTAGACAAAGAAAGGCCTCTCAAGTGCGTGTCTTTTTCGCGATGTACGCTGAAAATAGGATTATCAGCTGGAAAGTATTCCATTTTATTGACCTCAGTAACAACAGAACCAATCGAAAATACATCGCATCTCGTTGAGAAAAATGGCCAAGTCGCGGGTCTCGCTAGCTTCCCACTTACAACATCATTCTCGAAAGCTCTCGAACAACGCGGTCAATCTTTGACTTACTCATAGTATCTCTCCGGTTGCTTGCCTTCCCTCACAGCTGCCGCCACTCGCAAGTCTTCTCTGATGTTCTCGAGCTCTGCGGCTTCCTCCAGGCGTCTTCGCCGCTCATCCATCCTCCGCCGCCTTTCCGCCAATCGGTTATCAAATGACTGCGTACTCCCATCCGGCCTTACGGGACTCGGAGGTGTCGTAATGGCCTCAGCTGTACCAGGCTCGGGATCTGTATAAGATATCAATGGAGGAGGCGTTCGCAAAGTGGACGGTATAGGATGGGATGCATCTGGAGCATATCGAGAGCTGGACGAAGCCCCATATCCGCTGAGTTGGCTACGGGTCTGTGGATTGACGGGATGCGAACGGCTTGTTTGCACACGCTGTGGCTGCATTGAGGGACGTTGTTCGAAACCTAGATGGGAAATTACGTTGGCCAAGGTTTCGTCGTCTAAGGCATCAGGATGATGTTGCGCATGTGGGAATGCGTCAATATTGCCACTGAAGGCCTTCTCTCGCTCAGTGACAAGAAAGCGCTCTAGATCCTCGTCGCTGAGATGATCCACCGAAGGAGTATCTTGAATTAGATCACGCCATCCGCCTTCGTAGATTTCCTCTCGCTGCTTCGCGAGAAGACCCTCCAAGGCATCGTCATCCAGAGCACCGGGAACGGGGGTTCTAATACCTTCCTTTAGCATATGTGGTGGAGGGTTTGCCAGCAAACGAGCAAGGCCCTCATCGTCAAGCGCATCGCCATGGTGTGGATCTCGCTCGTGAGAAGCTACTACTGGATTGATTAATTCTGGAGGCGCATTAACAAGCGAGCGAGCAAGAATTTCGCTGTCAAGCGCATCAGTTTCCGAGGCCCTAGATGCTGCCGCGTGGACTGTGAGCCTCTCCGTCTGTAGATGAATCAGGTCCGGGCCTCGGTCTTCCAACCTTCGCACGTGGTCGTCAAGGGATCCAACACGATCGTCGCGCCTGGGACTAGGATTGCGGTACAAAGAGTCGTCCGAATATTCACTGTCAGGGCTCTCAGAACGAATGAGATGTGTTTCGCTATGAAGACGAGCAGTCTGATTCGTGCCGCCTTCTTCATAAGCGTCAGCAAGCTAGGGGACGAAATCTGGACGTGATACTTACGGCGCGCAGCATATACCTCGTCGTACCTAGCCTGTTCACGACGTTCTGCGTCTGATTCATGAACATATTCCTCGAATGTCTTGTCTTGCGACTCTGGCTTCTGATACCACATTCCATGGGCAGCCCAGTACTCACGGTCTGGCAAGCTGTTGAGAAAGTCTCCAATCTCCCCAGTATCATGGTGTGGGCGACCACTGTTGCGTTCAAAGGTTTGATCCGCCATGAGTGAGAAATTTGGGGAGCTCCTATCGTATCTTATCAACTTGGAGGGGCAAGAATCGACGTGGACGGCTGAATGACCGAACAACTCCGGAACAATAATGCAGACCGAAAGCGATCAGAAAGCTTTCTGTGTAATCGCACTTCACGCTTATATCATAAGGGACAGTGTGTTTAAGCTTGGATTCCTCGTACTAGAAGTGAGGGTGAGGATTGAGAACGGTGAAGGGTGCTCGATGATTCAAAAATAGTTGCGGGCGAGGCAACTTACGGAAAGACAATATCGATCTTTGCCTCGCGTTGTCGCCATCATCATCTTGGACTTTGGAAAGATCCTATCAACGATAATGCGGAGAGTTGTCTAGAGCTTCAGGGTGGTACAGTCTCAAGGCAACGTCCATTCACACTTCCTCGTCTATTAATCTCCGACACTCCTATTATTGAAAGTGTCAATGATCTAATCTCAACTCTAGGCCATCATTGCACGCTTGTGGTAAAGACTGTCCACGCTCTCGACTTTCACACCTCTAATTTGACCCCTCAAACTTTGATCGTCAGACTCTTCCTCTCCATATTGTCTCCCGACATCCTGACCGCTACCATATTCACGGCAAGCCTGACCTGACTGACGGCTGGGACCGATAGGGATTGAGTGGGAGAGGGCCACGACACCGGTCGCTCAAGTTACGGGTGCGCGGACCTGAATGCTAGCAACCGCAGTCAGCAAAATATCGACTTGATTACTATTGAGGTGCGCAAGCTACCTGCGAGTGAAGACGGTGGCCTTCAGAGTTGAGATTCCGATATCAACGGAAATCCAATTAGTCTCCATGAGCATTTGCTCTTGGTCACAGCCATCGATGGACCTGTCGAAGTCGGATACCCGGAATTAAAAGACGCAATTCGTGAGGCCCGTCTCAAACGCGGATTTCATGATGTGGTCATCCAAGGCTCTAGGAGTCGCTTAATGTGGTCCGTCGAGGCTGTAAGACCGACATACTCATGGCTAAGTCTTCTACACCCTTCTGTATCATGTTTGCGAGCACTTAAGGCGTCCTCAACCGAGCGAAGTAGAAAAACGAAGCCCTATTGATTTGGGTTGATGTTTGAGCTAATGTAAGTGTCTTGCAGACGAGCAAAATCATCCTCGCTCAACTATTGCGAGTATTCTATAAGTCGAGCTCAGACCTGGTAAGCCTGAGGGCAACAGGGAGTATTTGAGGCGGTATGATCGTCTTGATATATTAGGAGGCTTTGAAAAGACGATAGAGTCACGGAATAGATCGTTATGTGAGCGCAAAGTTTACGTGGCTCAAGAAGATGGATTGAAGAGCGGTGGATGCCTTACCAACGGGAAGCATGGTTATTAGCCCCAGCCCTCTGCTATTTGCTACGGTTGCCACATGATCAGCGACAGTCAAGATTTCTCCAATTGCCTTGGGGTTGCCTTACTAGAGTAAGAGGCGACTACTAGAGTTACACAATTTCTATGATTAGACAGGTTTTGCAGTAAGATTATTCAACGTTTATTTAATAATTTACACGGGTCTAGCCGTACGCTAACCCTAATCTAAATTTACCTAAATATAAGCTATTACTACTTAGCCCTACCTATCTAGGATTTACTTATAAAACCCCTTTTAGTAATTATCTATTTATTTATATTACTAATAATAATATATTATAAATATTAATTCTAATAAAGAACTTATATATATAGCTACTCTAGCCCTCTTTATCCTTAGTTTATATTATATTAGCTAAGTTTTATACTACGCCTATATCCTACTAGTTAAGTATTAGAGTAAGGAGTAGAGTCTTAATAATTTCCTACTTAAGTAAATAAGGTAGATATTTAAATTTATTAAGAATAAAATATATTAATTACTTACTTATTTTAACCTTAATAGTATTAACTAGTAATATAATTATTAACCTAGCTTAAAGCTTACTTTATATCTTATTCTAATTAAATTCTTATATCTATATCTTTTATATAAGTTATTAATAATATTTAGCTAGTCTCCCTCCTTTATTTTTATTATAATTAATAATATCTTTAAGTACTTATATAATTACTATAATCCTATTTTATACTAGTATCTTATTCTTAAATATAATAGGATCTAGAGGTATATAAGGGTAATTAAATATATAAATAAAATATATAAGAGGTTTATAATTTAAGGGTTTATTAATAGAATATTTTAGTACTTTTATTAATTAAAGGAAGACTAAAGGTTCTTCTACTTTATATATAAAAAGGTATATAATATAATATAATTAGGGGTAATATACCTAGATAATCTAATTAATATATTATATAACCTATTTAAGGGAAAGGTAAATAACTTAATAATATTATAAACTTCTAATATATAAGACTAATTATATTAAGTACTTTAAGGGTAGTAAGTTTTAGATCTATTTAATAATAAAGCTTATAAGTATATAGAATTTATTATATTATTATATATAAGCTACTTAAATATATAAAAGAGAAAGTTTAATAAAAGAATAATTAATATATAAATTACTATTAAGTATAGTTTTAGGATAATATAAATACTTTAAGTAATAAATACCTTTAAGTATAAAATAAAATTAAGGTTAATACTTATTAATAATATCTATTAAATAGTAGTATTATTAATAAACTATTTTACTTATTTATAAGGCTAAAATATAATATCTAGTTAAATTAAAATAAGGCCTTTAATAATCTATTAATATTTATTAGTAATTAACTCTACTTAATAATTACTTAGATATATTTCTTTATATTAAGCCTTATAATATAATTAAAGGGATTATAAGCTTATAATCTATATATAATTACCTAACTTTAATACTATAATACTATTAGTTTATAAACTATATTATTAATTAAGAGCTTATTATTAAATTTAAGTTATAAAGAAGCTTATAAAGATAAGTTATAAATTAGCCTAAGTTTATAATATATATAAGAAATATAAGAAACCTACCCTTATTAAGTAATATAACTTATTTATATAATTATTATAAAATAGTAAGTATCTTATAAGGCCTTATTTATTTATTCTTACCTAAAGTTTCTACTTCTATATTCTATTTAGTTTTTCTACTTCTTATTCTAAAATATCTTAATTTTAAGTTACTTAAATATTAGGGGTTTATATTAATAGTTATTTTATTATTTTATATTATTTTATATATTAGAGTTATAAAATATACCTAAGTATTATATCTACTAGTCTTATAATATTCCTATTATATATTATTAACCCTATCTTTATTAAACTCCTTATTAACTTTTATATAAAAATCCTTTATAATACTTCTCTTTTTCTTTTTCTTACTATTATTATTATTACTTTTAGAGTCTCTATTATTACTTACTTAATTTATATCCTTAATATTATTAAGCCTATTAATATATAATTATATTATACTTATAACCTTTTTATTAGATATCTAGGGATAGCTTAGTATATCATTATTTATAAGGATAGTAAGACTAATCTTATTAGTAATATTTTCTAGTATTTTTTATATTTATTCTATCTCTTTACTTAAGTACTATTAATATAAGACTTAATTTATATAAAGTATTTAAATAAGGTCCTCTTAAGCCCTTATTTACTTTTATAATAGAGTTATAAAGGCTTATAACTCTTTATAAAGTATATTTAATATATTATAAGTTTATTATATTCCTTTAATTAAATATTTAAGTTTTATATTAATATTAAGTTACTATTTATAAATTTAAAGATATACTTATTATATCTTATTACTTATAATTAGGTCCTATTATATAGATATAATAGATTAAGGTTCCTTAGTAGTATAACTAGTACGCCTAGCTTAATATATAACTTATAAAATAGTAGGGAGGGTTTATAAAACCTATAAAAGTACTTAAAGGGGAAGAGTTTATTATCTTCTTTTAATATAATATAATTAATACTCTAGTATATTATTATATTACTAGAGATATATAATATTATCTTAGTATTAATACTAGTAATATCTTTATTAGTAATAGTAAGAATAGCCCGTTCTAATAGATAAACCCTTTAAGAGATATTTATCCTAATATTAGTATAGATATTCTTAACTAAACTATTAATAGTATTTCTAGGGGTATAACTATATTTCTAATATAATACGTCTTTATTAGTAGTAGGGCTTCTCTAGATATTAATATTATTATTAATAGTAAGGAGATTACTTATAAATAGTCCTATTTTATAATATATAGTATTTATTAGGTTAGGATTATTAAGTTACTTATTAATAATAAGATTTAAATATATAACTTTATTCTAGAAATAGGCCTTCTAAAGATATACCTTAATAACCTAGCTACTAGATCCTCCTAGAATAACTAGGAGTATTTATTAGAAGTCTCTATAAAAGTAGACTACCTTACCCCTAAAATAAGCCTAGTTATTATTATAAATATCCTAAAAGCTATAATTAATAGCTTTTATATTATATTAACTCTATATAAGAGACCTATCTTAAAAGATAATATAAGCTTACTTAATTAGCTTAGTAAGACTAGTCCCCTTTTTAATCCTATATAAAGAGGTAGTATTAGAGTCTAGAGGTATCTTAAATTATAAGTAAGCTATTTAACCTCCCTATAATAGTATTAATATAATACTAGAAGACGCTACTACTAGAGTAACCTTTAACTAGGAATATAGCCTTTTTATAATAGTATTTTAAACTATTATCTTACTAGTCCCCCTAGTACTATTAAGGAAGAATAGTATACCTAGAGCCCTAAATTTATTATTAATATTAATATTAATAGCGGCGATAATCTAATTAGTAGTATAATATTAGTTAGTATTTAGCCTATTTTATAAGACCTTAGCCTTATTAGGGGTAATTTAGTAAGATATTTCTTCCTATAAAAGTCTATTTAAAATATTATTAAAATTATTAAATAGGATAGTTAGAATAGGTAGGTTATATTAGGCTAGATCCTTAGTATATTTAGGGGTTAATTAATATTCTAATTAGCTATTAATAAGGTAAAGGGCGTACTATTTAATAAATAACTATTACTTATAATAATTATCTAGTATCTAAAGTATTAAAAAATCTTATTATAGGAGGTATAAGTAGTTATTTAAGATATACTCCTTATACTTATTCTATAATATAAGGGCGTTAGTAGGTTAGAGTTTAACTAATACTAATATAAAAAGACTATATAGCTTATAACCTACCTAAAAATCCTTTCCCTTATTAAGGATCTTATTAGTATATCTATTATTTTTAGTTAACTTAAGCTTTATATAGACCTCCTTCTATCCTATTAGCTAGCTATCTACTATCTAGAGGTTATTAAATAATATAGCCCCCTTAATATAATAGAGGAGTAGTTAGTAATAGTAGAGATTCTTAGTTTTAAGATTAATAAAATTAATACGCCTAAGAGTCTCCCCCCTTTTATATATTTTCTAATATTTATTTCTTTTATTCTATATAAAGACCTTAGGAAAATCCGCGTATAGATAATTAAGTAGATCCCTTATAATAGTAGGATATTTCCTATTCTATTTTATAAAAGGTAATAGTTAACTATTATTATAAGCTTCCTTAATAAGATAGTTTATATTAAAAAACTCTATTAATATAGTCTTATAAAGCTTATTACTATCTATTAACTTTTATTTAACGGCCTTATTAATAGCCTAGTTATTAGCTAGCTTAAAAAGAGTATACTATTAGTCTAAGAGATAGATTTATAAATACTTTATATAAGGCTTTATAATATTTATACTAAATAAGAGTATCTTCTAGATAGCCTTAATAGACCTAATCTAGTAAGTAGACTAGAACTTTATAATTTTATCTACTAACTCCCCTTACTATCGCGGCTAGCTATTAGGAGCGAGGTTATTATTATTACGCGTATAATTCCTAGTAAAGGAGATATTAGCCTAATTAGGTCCCTTATAAATATATTTATATAGATAGAAAATAGACTTAATAGAGTTATAGATCTTAATATTAATATAGGTACTATATTTCTTTAATAGGTACGGGTTATAAGAGATAACCTATCTATTATTAATAGAGGAATTAGGTTTAAAGGGGCTAACTAGATATTTATAGAAAGGATAACTCTTATTAGGTATAAAAGATATCTCTTAGTAAAAATCCTTTAGAAAAGCCTTATTATAATAATTCTTCTCCTAATTAAAATATCTATTACTAGGGACCCTAGTATAATAATTATAAATTATATATTATAAGACTAACTTATATAATATATTACCCTATTATAAAGGGGGGATAAATACTTAAATAAGGCTATTAATATTACTAACTATCTAGATCTAATCCTCTTCTTATATAATAAGGAGAATATAAGTATATAAGAGACCTTACTTCTAAAATTTAATAATATAATAGTAGCTTATATAAATACTAAGGACGTATTACTTAAGGAGGTTCTTTATTAGCTCCTAGAGCTTTTAATTAAAAATACGGGTAATTAGATTATAATAGTACTCTAATATCTAACTAGGTTCTAGTAAGCTCTAAATATTAGGCTACTTAGGATTATATATAAAGGTAATAAAAGATTTAGGTTTACCCCTTTTTTAGACTATTATTATAGCGTCTTATATTCTCGCTTTTATAGTATATAAGCTTCCTAATATTATTAATAGAAGGATAGTTACCTTACTACTAATATCTTTAAGCGAGATATCTAGATTAATACTAAGCCTATTTATTAGGCCGGAGTAGTAGTCTACTTAAATAGTCTATTAATTCTAATAATACTAATTTAAGTTATTAAGCTCTATTAATATCTAGATATTAGTAGCTTAATAGCTAAATAGATATCTACTATTAATAGTATAATTAAAGAAATTAGGCTAGATCTAGATATTAATTAGCTAATTATTTAAATTATATTAACTATCCCCTAACTAATATTTAAATTATTTATAACTATTTATAATTAAGTAGATTTAGGTCTAGAGAATAAATAGGGAACTATATTAAATAGTCTTACTTATATCTATTTTATATAAAATTATTATCTTATTACTTACTAAGACCTATTATAACCCTAAGGTATATATTTACTAATAATATACTAGTCTAGTTCCTACTTAGGGTTACTACCCTCTTCCTACTCTAGTTTATTATTACTACTAATTAAGGTATACTAGGTAAGTGTACTAGTAATATAGTTCCGTCGTAATATATATAATAGATAGTTACCTAGAAGCTAATAGCCGGCTAATAGGAGGTAGTTATATTATAACTATTTACTAAATAAAAATAGGAGTAGATATTAGAGGGCTATATAAGAAGGATTCTAATTAAGGATTAATATAAGGCCCCCCTTAATAGTTTTAATATAGATATCCTACTTAATCCAGCCTCTTATAATATTATTAGGAGTTATTATAATATAAGCGACTTTAATAAAGGTAGGCTAATTATAAGTACCTTTATCCTATTATTTAAGATTTAACTATTAGATATAAACACTTATAATATTAATAGGATATTATAATTTATCCTCCTTAAGGTAGTTATAATAGGATTTAAACCCCTGGACGTATAAGTTAATAGACTAGAGGGTATACTAAGTAGAAGTAAGGGTATCTTAATTTAAATTATTAAAATATTAATAGTAAATATCTAGTTACTCTTATATACTATCTAGTATATAAATCTAGGCGAATTTTAGCCTAAAGCCATTATTAATAATAAGAGGACCTATTAAATAATAAATAAACCCCTAGATCTAGAAGGTAGTTTAACTAATATAGGTATTAATATTAGTTATACCCTTACTAGTAAAGGAGAGATAATTATTATAACTAATAATATTATTTAAAAATTCTTTACTATATATAGTCCTCCTTTATATAAACTATCTATTAATAATAATATTATTAATATTACTAAGTAAGCTATGAATTAATTATACCCTAAGCTCTACCTCCTTTCCTAGCCCTTTAAGTAATAAGTTAACGTCGGCCGGCTTATATAATTAGTTAGGAGATAGCTAGTTATTCTTCCTACTATTATAATATAACTATTAACCGCCCCCTAAGCTATTATATTTACTTTTCTAGGATAGTATATTATAATATATATATATATTACTAGTAATATTAAATAATTTATTAACCTAGTAAAGCTCTATATATCTTATTATATAGGGATCCCTATATATTTAATATCTCTAGCCTAGCGTCCGCCTTTAATATATATTATTCTACCGCTAGTATAAGCCTTATTAAAGGGAGGGTTAGTACTTAGTATTATTATCTTTATTAGCCTACTACTAGGTATACTAGTAACGCGTATCTAGATAATATTAAGGAGCTAATAGAGGAGTAATTTCTTAGGGGGCCTCTTTATAAGTTGCGGGAGTAGGTTATTACGGGTTCCTAGGGGGAATAACTACTTAAATAGTAGAATAAGAAGGTAGGATAGGTTACTAGATAATAGGGGGGCGTTAGAATAGAGGGGGAGGTAGGAAGTTTTATAAAGAAATTTATTAGTATTAAGTTAAAAAAATATATAAAGTATAAATAATATTAGTTATAATTAGTATTAAAGAGTTCCTTAACTACCTAATAAAGCCTACGCCCTTACTCCTATATACTCGCCGGCGTTTATTACTTATAGTATTAGGATTAATATTAGAAAGGAGGTGTTAGTTAGTTAGGGGTAGGGTAGAGGCTAATAATCCTATATTAGCGTAGTTAGGGTAATACTAGGGTAGCGGAAGGTAAGGGATAGGTAGTATAAGTAGTAAAGATAAAGAAGGGGGTATAATAAAGTCTATATAATAGTAGGTTAAAGAAAGAGGATAATATAAATAGTAGGAAAATAATTATTAATAAAGTAGGGTTAGAGAGAATATACTAAGAAATAGTATTATTAGTAGGAAAATCTATTTATTTAAATATATCTTCTTAACTACTAATATAATTAATATAATTTTAATAGCATTAAGTTCCTTAAAAGAGGCTAAAAAACTTTAATTAATTTAAAAATTATAAAAAGGGTAGGTATATAGTTAGCTAGAATAAAAAGAATATTATAACTTTAATATTCTTTATAAAAGTAAGCTAAATTAAAAGCGATTAAATAGGGGTATAAAGCGATAGATCTATTAGATAAAAGCTCTAGGAGATCTTTAGGATTTAAAATTACAGATACTTTATTATAGTAAGAAGATATATATAATATAGCTAATACTATTATATTTAAAGGTAAAATATCTAATATACTTTCTACTATTTATCTTACCTACTAATATATCTAATATTAGTTTAAATAAGAAGGAATAATCTAATATTAGTCTAAATAAGAAGTAATATCTATCTTATTACTAGGTATATAATACTATTAGAATAATTTAAATTAGTAAATAGATATATATATATATAATATAGCTAATATATCTAATATACTCCTTACTATTTATCTTATCTACTAATATATCTAATATCTACCTACTAATATATTAGCTATTATTTTAAATAGGAGTTATTATCTATCTTATTACTAGGCTAGCTATCTACTAATATATTTAATATACTAAATACTAGGTAGTAGGAGTAGTTTTCTAATATAAAAACCTTAAATTTTTATAGGTATTTTCTAGTAAAAATATAATCTATATTATTATAAATAATTATAAATTTAAGTCTTAGTATATACTTAATAAGAGTTTTAAATATATATTAGATATACTATTATATCTAAGTAATAGGAAAGTAGATATCTTATATCTTTAAATAAGTAGTACTATTACTAGCGTTATATTAGCCGCTGTTATCCTAGTAGCTTTTAGGTACTAACCTCTATACTTTACCTATACCTTCACTAAGGTAGCTAATCACAAACGGCTGTTTGATATTAGTACAATGAGTCCTCAGCTTATTTTCGGAACTGCTTCTTTTGGCATGGATCTAACAGACTTTCAAGATCCTGCATCGGTCCAAAACCTTCTTGAGAGCCTTCGAGACTTGGGCGTCCACCGGCTCGATTCGGGCGCTCGCTACCCGCCAATGAAGCCAGGAAGGGCAGAGGAGCTGATTGGCGAGACGAAAGAGCTTAGCGGGGGTTTTGTCATTGACACCAAGGTGTACACAAATACACAGACAGATGGCAGCGGGGACTTGACGAGTAAAGCTATAGAGAGTTCGTTACAGACGAGCTTACAGCGCCTAAAGAAGCCTGATGGAGTAGGCCGAAATCCAGCTATGTCTTGAAAGAATCTTCTTTGCTAATGCCGATTCCAGGTCAATATCCTTTATGCACATAGAGCCGACCCGTCCACCCCACTTGAAGAGCAGATCATGGGGTTTAACCAGCAGATCAGGCGAAGTCGCTGTAAGGCTGTGAGTTCGAGCAACGCCCTCACTCACGTCTTAGTTGGCTAATATGCCGAATCTAATAGTGGGGTGTGTCGAACGTGGGTCCAGAGATGCTCGAAAAGATGCTACGTCTATGCGAGGAGCAGGGTCTACAGAAGCCAAGCTGCTATCAGGGCGACTATAACCTTGTCACACGCGGTATGGAGACGAGGCTCCTACCGATCTTGCGCGCTCACGGTATGACTTATAACGCCTTCAGGTATGTGATTCGATAGTAACCGCCAAGCCAGCTATACGATCGAATCTAAAGCTGACTTCAAATGGATAGGCCCCTCGCTGCAGGGTTTTTGACTGGCAAGTTTATCAACAACGAGCACGCAGGCACCCGCTTCGACGACAAGAATCCTCTCGGTAATTTCGCGAAAAAGCTATTTGGTGCACAAGACCTACATTCTGCCATGAAAAAGTTTGACGTCGAGGTTAACTCATACAATCTAACGCCGATCGAGGTCGCAATCCGCTGGATTTCACACCACTCAGCCCTGAAGGATGATGACGGGATCATAATGGGTGCGAGTAAGGCTGAGCAGATTCAAGGATCATTTTCCATGATCAAGAAGGGGCCGTTGCCCGCACAGGTATTAAAGATGGCCGAGGATCTTTGGAGCGCGGTTAAGGAAAGTCGGGGCGAAATTATATAACTGGCTCGAGGAACAATGGCATGGAAGGAGCGAAACTGTCATTGGGACTTCCATTCTCACGACAAGCATTTTAGTAGGCTTCAAGAACGTGCGAAATTGATCGTAAAGTGATCTCTCCGGCTTCTCTACGCTGACTATCCTGCACCAGAACCAAGGAATCCTTTCCAAGACTAGTAAAGCAAAACATGGAACCTTGAGACTGCCCTCGCTCATCCTTCTAGGACGCTGAGTTGGGGGTTTCTTGGCACGTCTAGGAGGACGAAGATACCAAGACCGTCGGTGGACTGGTGTATCTTACGTTGGAAACGACGAGCTACGCCATCGATCTTCGAAAAAGCCACCTCAAATTCCCCTTCAACAACATCTCGCACTTCTTCCCTGAGCTCAAAAATGTACTGGGGATGTTCGCACATCTGAAAGAGCGCCTGGCATACTGGCATCGATATAGTGTGTGATGAAGCCAAAGTCAATACAAGCGTCCTCCCAGCCAACTCATCTGGCCTTCCGTCTATTCCAGTGGCCACATTATCCATCAATCGGAGCAAATTGTCGAGTTTCTCGTCGCCTAGGACCGTGCCAGCGGCTTGATATCTCACCATCCAGACATACGGCACAACTTGAGCGACGTATGGCTCCGTCCACTGCGGAAAGATTCGAAACAGTATGATTGACTTGAACACATTTTCGGTGTACCATTCCATTTGTCAGCAACTGGAGCTGCTGTATGCTTCGCCATGGCCAACCTCGCGGGGCATTCAGCCACTTCATGTCCCGACGTAGATCATCGCCTACAAAAAGTTGAGACGAGACTCGACTCACTAGACATATGATCAAGCCGAAGGCCTCGGTGTCCTTCCATTCTTCTAAACAACATTGACACGCTTCTCGGATCTCAAACACAATATGTGAATCCTCACTTTCAAAGCCTGACAGCTCCTGAGTCATTGCATAATCAACCTCATTGCAAATGAGAGAGCCCAGCTTGGGGGTCAATCTCCTTCATTGACTGGTACAATCTGCACTAGACTTTGAATGAGCTGATGCATTGGCGGCAAGCATGGCAGCGTGCCGTATTCGATGCATCCCCAAAACAACCTCCTCCCGCCATACTCTTTGGGTCTGGGTTGAGAAAACGCTGTGGTTGGTGGCAGTCAATACTGACCAGCTATTGAGACTCCTCTCCAGAAGCCACTTTACGACCCTATGGATCAGCTCTTCAAAGGTAACATCCAGCTCCCTGCCGAAGCGACGTCACAGGACATCTTGAAATCACCGCCAGCCCCCAGCGAACGTGCGTGTTTGCCACGTGCGTCTCTCCCTCCGAGTGCGAGCGACTTACTCAATGTATTGCCCGATAACACAATGCCTGACATTCCTTTCAAAGTCATCGTGGATCAAGCTCGATTCGAGGACGTCGCAGTGGATCTGAGGCCTTGTCTCTCAGCAGCCGTAAACATATACACAGCTGCCAATCTATCCGCTGATTCCGGCACTGCCTCATCGACTGCCTTACATCATGATCATAATTTCATGGTCGCTCAGAGGCTGCTCGAGTCTACGGGCGACGAAGGCAAAGCGAGAGACTCTGTCAAGTTTGCTGGAAGTAACGCTCTCTTGAGCATTGATTAGATAGCTGATATCCAGCTAAACACTGCTGCGAGCGGCTTTGCTATATATGCGCGAGTGGTATGCTGTTTGCCTCCGATGGGAGCAACATCATGATGAACTGAGTGATCGTCTAAGAAGGTATATTTCATATGCAGAGATTTTACGTGGCTGCCAAGGCGCTACCACGCCATCAATCTGGGGAGTTTCTATACTACCGGCGGTCCCTGAGTAGATTACTAGTAGTAGATAACATGAGTCATCCTCTAAGCCACACCTATTTTTGGTAGTAATCAGAGGAAAGCCTAATATCGTCGCTACCGCTATCGCTATCGATGTCGCTACCCCTCGCTGTCGCTCCGTTATAGGGCGGAGTTATAGGCGGAGACCTGACTACTCTCTAGAACGCGCACTATAATTACTATAATATAGGCGGAGAGTAGAATCTCTTACTATTACCCCCGCGTAGCGTAGAGATATAAGCTGAGATATAGTTAGGGATCTATTTACTCCCTAAGACATGTACTTAATTTACTATAAGGTAAGTAGAGAGCTAAGACCCTTATTATTACTATCTTACTATTACTATATATAGTTCCTATTATAAATCTGCTATATTTAAGGCTATAAGTAGACTAACTATCGAGTCGGGATTTAGTACTAAGATTTAGTACTAACTGAATACTCGGGTTAGAGTCTTAGTACCGACTTAAATACTCGGTACTAGCTATTAGTACCGACTCGTTAAGGCCTTAATATCTTAGCGAGTCGGGTTAACCCGACTTAAATTACTAAGGTATTACTAAGACGCTAAGCCCCTAATAAAGTAGTAGAAGGAATTAAAATAGTCTCCTTATAATATATATTTAGAATAATTATTATACTTATAACTTTATCTTCCTAGTATCTACGGGCCGGAAAGATATAGGATATCCTACGGGATATCCCACGTGGGATAGTATAGGACCGTAGGATAGGATAGGTAAATTAGGTCTTAATACCATATCTTTATAATAGTATAGGACGGGAATAGGATAGGTTTTTTTAGTAGGATAGGATTTTCATGAGACTACTTTATAGGATAGGATATTTATAAGATATCCTATAATTAGTAAGTATATAACGTAGTATTTTCTAAAAAAATATTTTTTAAATCTTCTCTTTCTAGTTATAGTATTCTATATAATAAAGATTTCTAGATATTTTTAAGATATTCTACTATTAGTAAGTATATAATATAATATTACTTAAAAATATTCTAGAATTATTACTATATAGAATGCTATAACTAGAAAGCTGACTGGAAAGGTAAATATTAGCTTTCTAGTTATCTTTCTAGTTATAATTTTCTAGATAGAGAAGATTTAAAAAAAATAAAAAAATTGCTACATTATATGCTTACTAATAATAGGATATCCTACAAATATCCTATCCTAGAAACTAGTCCTACGAATAACCTATCCCGTGGGATTATCCTATAAAAACCCATACTATCCTAGAATAGGATAGGACTAAAATCGCTAATCCTATACTATAGTACGGTATAGCAGGCGAGACTAATATCTTATACCATCCTATATCTTTCCGGCTAGTACTAGTATCTAGTATATATTCTTCCTAGTATAGTAAATATTTATATTACTAGTTTATATTACTCCTACCTTATTCTATATATAGGGTTTATACTATATTAACTCCTATAAAACCTAGTAGTAAAGCTATTAAATTAGAATTAGATAATCTTATTATACTTAATTCTATATTAAGTAGTATTCGTCCTAGCTAATCTATAAGTTAGGTTAGTTAGGGTATATTAAGTAAATCCTTTTATTAGAAGAAAGAGCTTCTTTAAAATACTATTTAGTCTATTAGAAAAGAATTCCTAGAACTAATATTAATAAGGAATAATAAATATATTAAATAGAATTTAGCCTCTAAAGTCTAATTTAAAGTATAGTAGTAGTAAACTACTATTAGTAAAAGTATTAAATCGAAGTCTAATACTAAAGTTAAAGATCCCCTTTAATTTAAGAAAGTTATATTAGGTAAATAGGCTAATATCTAGGATAACTTTATCTAATTAGCTTTAATAGTAGAAGGATTACTAAAGATTATATATAAGAAGTATAATAAGCTTTTAAACTACTTAATAGTAACTAGTAATTTAAGTATATCTAATATAAAGAAATATACTTAGATAAGTAAATACTATTTATAAAAGCGGCTTAATCTATTATTATAAATAGAACTTTCTTTAACTTAGGTAAGTTATCTAAGGTAATATAAAATAGTAATATAAAACTAATTCTTTAGGATAATATTAGAAGAAAAGTAATACTAGGTTTTCTACTAACTTTTCTTAAGAGAAGTAGAATAAATAATTATATAAATACTTTCTTACCTTAAATTAGTCTTTCTATACTATTAATTAACTAGAGTTTTAGTAGTTATTATTAATAGCCTATCTAGATTTAACCCTAATCTATTATATTAAATTATAAAGTATAATCTTTTTAGATTTTAAAGGAATATATATAAAAATTAAAGTAGATTTAAAGTATCCCTAATATATTTCTATTATACTAGATGCCTAGTCTAGTCCCTAAAAGGTCGCCTATCTTAGAGTACTAGTCTACTAGGTTAATACTAATTTTTAATATCGGGAATATCTTATTACTTTTATACTACTTAATATCTATTATTCTAGGTATTTACTTATAATAGAACTAATAAAGATATTAATTATTTATAGAATTAAAGATAAACTTTTTAGGGTTATTACTAATAATACTAGTAATAATAAAATATTAAAAGATAAATTAGAGAAATCTCTTACTTAGCGCGATATCTAATAGGATAAATTATAAAACTCTATTCCTTATATAGCTTATATCTTTAACCTTATAATATAAGACTTTATTAAAGCCCTAGATTTAGAAACCTTAAATAATATAATAGTATTATTAAAGGATACTTAAGTTAAAGATATCTAAGTAAGTATAAGTCTATCTACTATTATTAAGAAGGTATAATATAATAGAGGTAATATAAATAGGTAATATACTTACTAATATTTATAATAGATCCGCGCTCTTATAATAGCTATTAACTTATCTCCTTAATAAAAGCTTAATTTTTAATAGTTATAAGAAAGCTCTATTAGAAGACCTAGAAAACTTATATAAGATATTTATATTTATTAGAATTCTACCTACCTAATACTTTATTATATATATTAGTTATATAAATTTATTAATTCTTAGGTAGATAAAAATATAATTAATTTAAAAATTAATAAGATTAACTTTAATAGATATAAGTAGTTAATTATCTTACTACTTAAAAATATATTAAATCCTATCTATTAACTTACCTTAATAGTTTCTTAGATAATAAATATAGGTATATATTTAGAGTTCTAATTATATAATATACTTTTTAACTATTTTAATTATACTAAAATAATAATATATAATAGTAGGATACTTAGTAGAGTAAATATTATTAATACTTATAAAGTAGCCTTAGTAAAACTCGCTAAGTATTATTTTAAAATAGAAGGTAAAGGTAGATTAATATATAACCTTACTAATATTCTAAATCCTTTTATAAAACTAAGTTTATATAAAACTTAAGATAAATAAGAGGAGTTAAAAAATAATAACACTTTAACCTCTTATAAAGAGATATATAAGAATAAATTTACTAACTACTTTTATAAGTATTATAAGATAATACTAGTTACTAGAAGGATTAATATATAAGATATATATAATATTAATAAAGTAATATAATATAATAATATATTTAAATTTATACTAACTAATAATAGCCTTTAATAAGAGTAAAGAGAAGTCTATTTTAATATCTAAATTATAGGTTTTTATTATAAAGTAAAGCTATTTAATACTTTTATTTTAAAAGTCTACTAAAGGATATTCTTATATAGGAATACTAAAAGGATAATACTTTAACTTATTTAAATCTAATATAAATAGCTAAGGATATCCTTTTATATCTAATATTATTTATAAGTATTAAGAGAGTCTTTAGTCTTATTTAAAGAGTATATTTATAAGATTATATATAATTAAAACTAGAGTTTATAAAATAAGTAATACTTCTAAAGTATTATAATTATATTATAGGTTTAGACCTTAAAGAAGCTCTTACTAAACCCTAGGATATTCTTTGAAGGAAAGAAGATATTAATTAAAGTATTAATAGAGGTAAAGATCCTTTTAAGTTAAAACTAATAGATATCTTAAGATAAATAGATTAGTAGTTATTATTTTAAAGTTATTTAATAATTAGGTAGTATATTTAAAAAGTAAATTTAATTTCTATATATATATATAAAGGTAATATAAAAAGATAATATAATTCTTTATCTTATTAAGAGTATTATAATATTAAGAGTATTATAATATTAAGAGCGCTATAATACTAGGAGCGCCGTAATACTAGGAGCGCTATACTATCCTAGACCTACCCTCTACTCTTAATATTATAAAACTATTACTACCCTTAAGTATTAAATAGTATAATATTAAAGCTCCCTATTAATTCCTTTATAAGCTTTAGATCCCTTTATATAATAATAATATATTTAGTATAAATATAAAGTAGATTTAAATCTATATTATAAGATATATTAGTAAGTAATTATTATAAGGATTAATAGTAATATAAAATAGTAATATACTTACTTAAGAGAAAAGATATTATAAATACTTTTATAATATTTTATAATACTTTTAAAGCTAAACTTTAGATTTAATATAAGTCTACGCTAACTCCTATAATATCTATTATAACCTCCCTTATAATATAACTAAATAGTAGCTTTAAGATAAGGTTATTAATAGATTTTTAATATTATCTTATCTCCCTTAAAGCTCTAAGACCTAAGTTAACCTTATACTTTTATCTTTATATTATTAGTTTTAATACTACTATTTATAAAGGATTAACTAATTATATTTTAATATATTACCTATTTATATTACCTTTCCCTTCCTATATAATAGCTTATTTACTCCCCTACCTTATAAGGGTTTACCCCCTCTAATAGCTAGTAATTTTAGCATTTTATTACTTAATTATACTATCTACCTATTAGTATATAGAGTAAGAAATATATTATAAAATAATATTACTAGTCTACTTAGTATAAGCTATTATTAAAGTTATTAAATATATATAATAGTAGATAAAAGAAGGAATATAAGGTTTAGAAGTTTTAATATAAAGTAAAGTAATATTAAGCGGAATATTCTATATAATTATAGGCGTAATTATAGGTAGAATTACCCCTTAAAATCTTCTTTATAACTCCTCCTACCTCTATATACTTAAGATATTATAATAAGATAGGTTATTAATATATAATAAGTATTTATTACTAATTATATTACTTAAATATATTACTAGATAGATAAACTAATATAATATTATAATAATATTAGGTCTTTATAACTAGAATCTTAAATTAATTATAAGTAGAGAGCGCGTAAAAGACTAAGATAATAATTAAAAGCTATTATATATAAAAGTATCTAATAACCGCGTAGTAGTATTAAAAAGGATTAAGAAGTTAAAGGAATTAGATATATAAAAGATAGCTATTAAAGAGGATTATATAAAGCTAGTAATTAGGGTAAAGAATATTATAAAGGAGGAAAGATATAAAAGAGGGATTTATAATAATATAATTAAGTAATATAATACTTCCTAAGTAGCTAATATTATATAATAGAATATTTTAAGATAAAGTTACGCTTTAAAGATAATAAAAAGACTACTAAGGAATAAGCTAAGCTAGATAAACTAGTAAATTATATATAGAATTTAAATAGTATAACTAGTTCTATAAAAGAGGTAAATATATAATTAATCTTTAATCCTATCTTCTAATTAACTTAACTTTTAGAATACTTCTAAGGAAGATATAGATACTATTAGGCCAGAATTTACCAGATTTAATCTATTAATTATATAAATTATTAAGTAAAGGATTATATATTATAAGGGTTTAAAGGAGTTAAAAGATATATAAGACCCTAATATTATAAATACTTATATTAAGTTTATATAAGAGTATACTAATATATTTAATATAAAGGATTATATTATACCTAACCTTATAAAGAGGAATTAAGATAAGGAGGGTATCTTAATTAAAGTTAGTACTAATAGGAAAGAAATTAAGTATATTATTAAGGAGGATAAAGAAGAGGATAGGGAATATAAACTAGAAGATACTAGTAAGACTAGTAGTAGTAGTAAGGATAATAATAGTAAGTATAATAATAGTAAGGAGGATAGTAATAAATAGAAGGATTATAAGTATAAGATTATAGAGATATCTAACTAAATAGATAAACTATCTACTAATAACTATTAAATAATTATATTACCCTTTTATATTACTATAAAAATATTCCTAATATTATAGTCTAGTAAAATACCCTTATTAAAACTAAAGTCTTAGTAAGTCGTGTTAATACTTTAATACTAATACTTAATACTACCCTATAGTATTAACTTAAATACTTAGTACTAACTATTAGTACTAACTTAAATACTCAGGCTAGGAAGTTAGTATTAACTCGCTAAGAGTTAAGTTAGGTACCTAACTCGAGTTTAAAGTACTAACCTGACGTGGTTAGTCTAAATAGACTAATATAGATTATTCTAATAGCGTTTTATACCTAGTAATAAAATAGATATTACCCCCTATTTAGACTAATATTAGATACCTTAATAGGTAAGGTAAATAGTAGAAAGTATATTAGATATTTTAGTAGATAGGTAGCTTATAAATATAATAGTATTAGCTGATATACTTATAAACTAATATAAATCATTCTAGGAGTATTATATACCTAGTAAAAAGATAGATATTACCCCCTAATTTAAACTAATATTAGATATATTAGTAGGCGTTATTATAGAACTAGTAAAATATAAATAAAAAAGGATTTTTATTATCTATAATCTATACTCTAGCTATATATAGATTTTAGTAGGTAAATCTATTTATTCCGATTTATCTTTAAACTACTATATTAATTTTTATAATTTTTAAAGTATTAAATAGCTATAAGTAGGCTATATAATTTTATTCTAGTAGAAAATATTATAAAGGATAGGTATATATATAAGTAGAATAGAAAAAAATATTAGGGTTTTAATATTTACCGTAATTAACGCTAGTCCTAAAGAGGTAATTTAGGGGACTTTAGACTAATTAATAAGTTATAATAAGTTTAAGATTCTAAATTATATCTTTTCTATTATAGTAAGAAGATTAGTTTAAATAGAAGGAAAGATCTATCTTATTACTAGGTATATAATATAATTAGAATAATCTATATTACTATATAAGTTTATAAGCTAATATATCTAATACTAAAAAATACCTATAAAAATTCAAGACTTTTATATAGGAAAAGTATACTTAAAAGTATAATTCTTTTATTCCTTAGTAAGTAATAGTAGTTATAAGTTAAGTTTAGATCTAAGTATAATAGATATATATATAAACTTTTATAAATACTAAGATTCTTCTTAAGTATTATATAAGTTATAAGGTAAATATTTCTAAAAATATTAATTTTAAACCTTTAAAATTAATTATAATAGTTATCTAGTACTAGAGTATTAATAAATAGTTATTAGGCCTTATATTATAACTCTATAATAATATTAATATTTAAGACTAATAAGGTATAACTAAGTATATTATTATTAGACGACTTATTATATTAGTTATTATTAGGAAAAGATATTATTATTATTAAGATAGAAGTATTAAAAGACTAATACTATCTACTAGGTATCTAACTAACTAGAGGATATCTAGTATAATAAAATTCTATTCTATAAAAATCTTCTATACTACTAGACTATTTAATATAATTCTTAAATCCTTATATCTCTTATATTATAATATATCTCTTATACTCTTATAATAACTATTAATAGTCCTACTAGATTTATAATATTAATATAGAGGAATCTATTATATATAGGAGTTAGTACGGCCTAGTATTTATCTAGCCTTCTAAAGTTTAACCGGCGTTACTTAATAAATTAAATAGTAGAATAACTTATTTTTATTATTAGAAAGTCTAATATTATAGTCTAATATAAAGATATAATTATATAACTAAGTATAGTATTAGGCCGTTTTTATACTTCTAATATTATAATTAGTATTTTTATAGGCTACTAAGTAGCTATTAATAGGATCTAGGTATTAATAATAAGTTATAATTAATATATTAGGGGTAGTCTACTTATTATCTAATAGTACCTACTTATATATAATATTTCTTATTATTTAGCTAGATATATATTTAGGAGTTTTAGGTTTAATAATATAGAGGTTTCCCTATCTTATTACCTATAATAGAGCTACGTATAACTAATTATAGCTAAAAGTAGGCCTAGTCTATAAGTTAATATCTATATACTTTATTAATTAGCCTTATAGTTTATTAATAGTTATAGTAAATACTAGTTAGATAGGGTACTACTTATAAATAAAGGGGGTAGGAATCCGCCTATTATTTTCTTTAGACTATAATAGTATCTTAAATAGTATTACCTTCTCGCCGTTATAGGTACCGCTTATAATCTCCCCCTTAAAGATATATTTACTATACTTTATTACTTATAATCGGGTCCTATTATATAGATATAGTAGATTGAGGGTCCTTAGTAGTATAACTAGTACGCCTAGCTTAATATATAGCTTATAAGATAGTAGGGAGGGTTTATAAAACCTATAAAAGTACTTAGGGGGGAAGAGTTTATTATCTTCTTCTAATATAGTATAATTAATACTCTAGTAGGTTATTATACTATTAGGGATACGCGATATTATCTTAGTATTAATACTAGTAATATCTTTATTAGTAATAGTAAGAATAGCCTATTCTAATAGATAAACCCTCTAAGAGATATTTATCCTAATATTAGTATAGATATTCTTAACTAAATTATTAATAGTATTTCCTAGGATATAACTATATTTCTAATATAATATATCTTTATTAGTAGTAGGGCTTTTCTAGATATTAATACTATTACTAATAGTAAGGAGATTACTTATAGATAGTCCTATTTTATAATATATAGTATCTATTAGGTTAGGATTATTAAGTCGTTTATTAATAGTAAGATTTAAATATATAACCTTATTCTAGAACTAGGCCTTCTAAAGATACGCCTTAATAACCTAGCTACTAGATCCTCCTAGAATAACTAGGAGTATTTATTAGAAGTCCCTATAAAAGTAGACTACCTTACCCCTAAAATAAGCCTAGTTATTATTATAAATATCTTAAAGGCTATAACTAATAGCTTCTATATTATATTAACTCTATAGAAGAGACTTATCTTAAAAGATAATATAAGCTTACTTAATTAGCTTAGTAAGATTAGTCCCCTTCTTAATCCTATATAAGGAGGTAGTATTAGAGTCTAGGGGTATCTTAAACTATAAGTAAGTAGTCTAACCTCTCTATAATAGTATTAATATAATACTAGAAGATACTACTACTAGAGTAACCTTTTACTAGGAATATAGCCTTTTTATAATAGTATTTTAAACTATTATCTTACTAGTCCCCCTAGTACTATTAAGGAAGAATAGTATACCTAGAGTACTAAATTTATTATTAGTATTAGCGTTAATAGCGGCGACAATCTAATTAGTAGCGTGGTATTAATTAGTATTTAGCCTATTTTATAAGACGTTAGCCTCGTTAGTAGTAATTTAATAAGATATTTCTTCCCGTAAAAGTCTATTTAGAATATTATTAAAATTATTAAATAGGATAGTTAGAATAGGTAGGCTATATTAGGCTAGATCCTTAGTATATTTAGGGGTTAATTAATATTCTAATTAGCTATTAATTAGGTAAAGGGCGTACTATGCTATAAATAACTATTACTTATAATAATTATCTAGTTTTTAAAGTATTAAAAAATCTTATTATAAGAGGTATAAGTAGTTATTTAAGATATACTCCTTATACTTATTCTATAATATAAGGGCGTTAGTAGGTTAGAGTTTAACTAATACTAATATAAAAAGACTATATAGCTTATAACCTACCTAAAAATCCTTTCCCTTATTAAAGATCTTATTAGTATATCTATTATTTTTAGTTAACCTAAGCTCTATATAAGCCTCCTTCTATCTTATTAACTAGCTATCTACTATCTAGAGGTTATTAAAAGACGTAGCCCCCTTAATATAATAGAGGAGTAGTTAGTAATAGTAGAGATCCTTTATTTTAGGATTAATAAAATTAATAGGCCTAAGAGTCTCCCCCTTTTTATAGATTTTCTATTATTTATTTCTTTTATTCTATATAAAGAACTTAGGAAAATCTATATATAGATAGTTAAGTAGATCCCTTATAATAGCTAGATATTTCCCGTTCTATTTTATAAAAGGTAATAGCTAACTATTATTATAAGCTTCCTTAGTAAGATAGTTTATATTAAAAAACTCTATTAATATAGTCTTATAAAGCTTATTACTATCTATTAGCTTTTATTTAGTAGCCTTATTAATAGCCTAATTATTAGCCGGCTTAAAAAGGGTATACTATTAGTCTAGGAGGTAGATTTATAAATACTTTATATAAGGCTTTATAATACTTATACTAAATAAGAGTATCTTCTAGATAGCCTTAATAGACCTAATCTAGCGAGCGGACTAATACTTTATAATTTTATCTACTAACTCCCCTTACTATCGCGGCTAGCTATTAGGAGTAGGGTTATTATTATTACGCGTATAATTCCTAGTAAAGGAGATATTAGCCTAATTAGGTCCCTGATAAATATATTTATATAGATAGAAAATAGACTTAATAGAGCCGTAGATCTTAATATTAATATAGGTACTATATTTCTTTAATAGGTACGGGTTATAAGAGATAACCTATCTATTATTAATAGAGGAATTAGGTTTAAGGGGGCTAACTAGATATTTATAGAAAGGATAACTCCTATTAGATATAAAAGATATCTCTTAGCGAAAATCCTTTAGAAAAGCCTTATTATAATAATTCTTCTCCTAATTAAAATATTTATTACTAGGGACCCTAGTATAATAATTATAAATTATATATTATAAGACTAACTCGCGTAGCGCATTATTATCCTAGTAAGAGGGGATAAATACTTAAATAATACTATTAATATTACTAACTATCTAGATCTAATCCTCTTCCTATATAATAAGGAGAATATAAGTATATAGGAGACCTTACTTCTAAAACTTAATAATATAATAGTAGCCTATATAAACCCTAAGGACGTATTACTTAAGGAGGTCCCTTATAAGCTCCTAGAGCTTTTAATTAAAGATATAGGTAATTAGGTTATAATAGTACTCTAATATCTAATTAGATACTAGTAAGTTCTAAATATTAGGCTACTTAGAATTATATATAAAGGTAATAAAAAATTTAGGTTTACCCCTTTTTTAGACTATTATTATAGCGTCTTATATTCTCGCTTTTATAATATATAGGCTTCCTAGTATTATTAATAGGAGGATAGTTACTTTACTACTAATATCTTTAAGTAAGATATCTAGATTAGTACTAAGCCTATTCATTAGGCTAGAGTAGTAGTCTACTAAAATAGTCTATTAATTCTAATAATACTAATTTAGGTTATTAAGCTCTATTAATATCTAGATATTAATAGCCTAGTAGCTAAATAGATATCTACTATTAATTATATAATTAAAGAAATCGGGCTAGATCTAGATATTAATTAGTTAATTATTTAAATTATATTAACTATCCCTAACTAATACCTAAATTATTTAGAACTATTTATAACTAAGCGGATTCAAGTCTAGAAAATAATTAGGGAAATATATTAAATAGTCTTAATTATATCTATTTTATATAAAATTATTATCTTATTACTTACTAAGACCTATTATAACCCTAAGGTATATACTTACTAGTAACGTACTAGTCTAGTTCCTACTTAGGGTTACTACCCTCTTTCTACTCTAGTTTATTATTACTACTAATTAAAGTATACTAGGCAAGCGTACTAGTAATATAGTTCCGTCGCGATATATATAGTAGATAATTACCTAGAAGCTAGTAGCCGGCTAATAGGAGGTAGTTATATTATAACTATTTACTAAAGGGAAATAAGAGCGGATATTAGAGGGTTATATAAGAAGGATACTAATTAGGAATTAATATAAGGCCCCCCTTAATAATTTTAATATAGATATCCTACTTAATCTAGCCTTTTATAGTATTATTAGGAGTTATTATAATATAGGCTACTTCTATAAAGGTAGGGTAATTATAGGTACCCTTATCCTATTATTTAGGATTTAGCTATTAGATATAAACGCTTATAGTATTAATAGGATATTATAATTTATTCTCTTTAAGGCGGTTATAATAGGATTTAAACCCCTAGACGTATAAGTTAATAGACTAGAGGGTATACTAAATAAAAGTAAGGGTATCTTAATTTAAATTATTAAAATATTAATAGTAAATATCTAGTTACTCTTATATACTATCTAGTATATAGATCTAGGCGAATTTTAGCCTAAAGCTATTATTTATAATAAGAGGACCTATTAAATAATAAATAGACCCTTAGATCTAGAAGGTAGTTTAACTAATATAGGTATGAATATTAGTTATACCCTTACTAGTAAAGGAGAGATAATTATTACAACTAATAATATTATCTAAAAATTCTTTACTATATATAGTCCTCCTTCTTATAAACTATCTATTAATAATAATAATATTATCTACGTTACTAAGCAATTTATTAATAAATTATACCCTAAGCTCCGCCTTCTTTTTTAGCCCTTTAAGTAATAAGTTAATATTAGCTAGCTTATATAACTAGTTAGGGGATAGCTAATTATTCTTCCTACTATTATAATATAGCTATTAACCGCCCCTAGTAGTATTATATATTTTTTTTATAATAGTATATTATAGTATAAATATCTATTTATAGGGAGGTTAAATAATTTATTAACTAGGTAGGGTATAATATCTCTTATTATATAAGGATCCCTATATACTTAATATCCCTAGCCTAGCGTCCGCCCCTAATATATATTAGTCTACTACTAGCATAAGCCTTATTAAATAGGGGGTTAGTACTTAGTATTATTATCTTTATTAGCCTAGCGATAAACGTACTAGTAACGCGTTTCTAGATAATATTTAGGAGCTAGTAGAGGAGTAATATCTAGAGGGGCCTCTTTAAAGATAGGGGGTATAGGTTATTAGGGGTTTCTTAGGGGAATAACTACTTAAATAGTAGAATAGGAAGGTAGGATAGATTACTAGATAGTAGGAGGGCGTTAGAATTAAGGGGGTAGTAGGATATTCTATAAAGAAATTAATTAGTATTAGGATAAAGAAGAAAAACTATTATATAAATAATATTAATTAGGGTAGCTATAAAGGTATTCCTTAACTACTAAATACGCCTAGTACCCTTACTCCTATATACTCGCCGGCGTTTATTACCTATAGTATTAGGATTAATATTAGAAAGGGGGCGTCGATTAGTTAAGAATAGAGGAGAGGGTAATAAGCCTAGCTTAGTATAGTTAGGGTAATACTAAGGGTTATAAAGGCGGCTAATAAGTAGTAAAGGCTATAAAGAATAAGTAGGGATATTAGAGTTTATAAGGAAGTAGGTTAAAGAAAGAGGATAAGATAGAAGGTAGGAAACTATTAATTAATAAAGTAGACGCGGAGAAAATATACTAAGAAATAGGAATCTTAGTAGGTAAATCTATTTATTATAATATATCTTCCTAACTACCGGTTAGATTTTTAGTATTTTAATATAGTTAAGTCCCTTAAAAGAATACGAATAACTTTATATAGTCTAAAAATTATAGGAAGGTTAGTTATATAGTTAGGTAAAATACGAAGAATATAATAACTTTAATATTCTTTAGAAAAGGAAGCTAAACTAAAAGCAGTTAAATAGGGGTATAAAGCGATAAATCTATTAGATAAGAGGTCTAGGAGATCTTTAGGGTTTAAAATTAGGTATTTTCTATTATAGTAAGAAGATTTCTTATTATTTAGTAAGATATATATTTAGGAGTTTTAGGCCTAATAATATAGAGGTTTCCCTATCTTATTACTTATAATAGAGCTATATATAATTAATTATAACTAAAAGTAAGGCTAGTTTATAAGTTAATACTTATATACTTTATTAATTAGCCTTATAATTTATTAATAGTTATAATAGATACTAGCTAGATAGGGTATTCTTTATAAATAAAGGGGGTAGGAATCCGCCTATTATTTTCCTTAGATTATAATAGTATCTTAAATAGTATTACCTTTTTACTATTATAAGTACTACTTATAATTTCTCCCTTAAAGATATACTTATTATATCTTATTACTTATAATTAGATCCTATTATATAAATATAGTAGATTAAACTTTCTTAGTAGTATAATTAATATACCTAGCTTAATATCTAACTTATAAGATAGTAGGAAGGATTTATATAAATTATAAAAGTACTTAAAGGGGAAGAGTTTATTATCTTCTTTTAATTTAGTATATCTAATACTCTAGTATATTATTATATTACTAAGGATATATAATATTATTTTAGTATTAAGCCTAGTAATATCTTTATTAGTAATAGTAAGAATAGCCTATTTTAATAGATAATCCCTCTAAGAAATATTTATCTTAATATTAATATAGATATTCTTAACTAAATTATTAATAGTATTTCTAGAAGTATAGTTATATTTCTAATATAATACCTCTTTATTAGTAGTAGGACTTTTATAGATATTAATACTATTACTAATAGTAATAAGATTACTTATAAATAGTCTTATTTTATAATATATAATATCTATTAAGTTAGGATTACTATATTACTTATTAATAGTAAGATTTAAATAAATAACCTTATTCTAGAAATAGTCCTCTTAAAGATATATCTTAAAAATCTTACTACTAGATCCTCCTAGAATAACTAGGAGGGTTTATTAGAAGTTATTATAAAAGTAGACTACTTTACCCTTAAAATAAGGCTTATTATTATTATATATATTTTAAAGGCTATAAGTAATAGCTTCTATATTATATTAACTCTATATAAGAGACTTATCTTAAAAGATAATATTAATTTACTTAATTAACTTAATAAGATTTATCCCCTTCTTAATCTTATATAAAGAGGTAGTATTAGAGTCTAGGATATCTTAAAATTTAAATAAGTAGTCTAACCTCCTTATAATAGTATTAATATAATACTAGAAGATACTACTACTAGAGTAACCTTTTACTAGGAATATAACCTTTCTATAATAGTATATTATACTATTATCTTACTAGTCCCCCTAGTACTATTAAGGAAGAATAGTATATCTAGAGTACTAGATTTATTATCTATATTAGTATTAATAGTAGTAATAATCTAATTAGTAGTATAATATTAATTAGTATTTAGCCTATTCTATAAGATTTTAGCCTTATTAGGGGTAATTTAATAAATTATTTCTTCCTATAAAAGTCTATTTAAAATGTTATTAAGATTATTAAATAAAATAGTTAGAATAGGTAAGCTATAGTAATAGTAGAGATCCTTAATTTTAGGATTAATAAAACTAATACGCCTAAGAGTCTCCCCCCTTTTATATATATTCTATTATTTATTTCTTTTATTCTACGTAAAGACCTTAGGAAAATCCGTATATAAATAGTTAAGTAGATCTCTTATAATATTAGGATGTTTTCTATTCTATTTTTTAAAAGGTAATAGCTAACTATTATTATAAGCTTCTTTAATAAGATAGTTTATATTATAAAACTCTATTAATATAGTCTTATATAGCTTATTACTATTTATTAGCTTTTATTTAATAGCCTTATTAATAGCCTAGTTATTAGCTAGCTTAAAAAGGGTATACTATTAATCTAAGAGATAGATTTATATTTACTTTATATCAGGCTTTATAATAATTATACTAAATAAGAGTATCTTCTATATAGCTTTAATAGACCTAATTTAGTAAGTAGACTAGAACTTTATAATCTTATTTACTAACTCCCTTTACTATTATAGCTAGCTATTAGGAGCGGGGTTATTATTATTATATATATAATTCCTAGTAAGGGAGATATTAGCCTAATTAAGTACCTTATAAATATATTTATATAGATAGAAAATAGACTTAATAGAGTTATAAATATTAATATTAATATAGGTACTATATTTCTTTAATAAGTATAAGTTATAAGGGATAACCTACCTATTATTATAAGAGGAATTAAGTTTAAGAGAGCTAACTAGATACTTATAAAAAGGATAACTCCTATTAAATATAAAAGATATCTCTTAGTAGAAATCCTTTAAAAAAAAGCCTTACTATAATAATTCTTCTCCTAACTAAAATATCTATTATTAGAGATACTAGTATAGTAGTTATAAATTATATATTATAAGACTAACTTATATAGTATATTACCCTACTATTAAGGGGGGATAAGGCTAGTAATAAGATCTACTTATACGCGGTATTAGCTATAAACCTATTACTTATTAATAGAGCTAAGAGGTCTCTAGTCTAAATATAGTTAGAATAAAACTAAGATATTATATAGTAGTAGGGCCCTTTATATAGAGCTTTTATAGGTGTAGTAAGCGCGCCCTTAATATATATAATAGTACCTACCTTAGTTCCTACTAGTAGTACTAGCTCTATATATAAGAGACTCTAGGTTAAGAGATAGAAGGTATTATACTAAGTAGAAAAGTTAGAATAATAGGCTAGGGCTACCCCTCTAGCTAGGAGGAGTATAACTATATATAGGAGTAGGAGTAGTAACCCTATAATTATAGGTATAACTAGCGGGATTTTAATATAATCTACTTTCTCTTATAAGTAGATTACTATATAGCTTAGTACTAGGAAATAGTAATATAATAGTAGTAGTAAAGTATATTTATACTTCCCTTAATAACTCTAATAGCTCCCTCCTATATATTATAGAAAAGATATATAATAATTCCTAATAAAAGTACTATAAGCTATCTACTAGACTAGTAGTTATAGTAACCTAATATTATAAGTTAGATAGAAAAGGATACCTTAATACTAGAAAGTATAAGAGAGGAATAGCTAGGGTAGTAGTAGATTAATAGGAGGGCTAAGGGTACTTACTAGTATTAGTTAAACTATATAAGGAAGGGTAAGAGAGTAGTTAAGGGAGTATAAACCTATTAAGAGTAGAGAAAGAGGCGCGGCCCTAGTAAGAGAGAGGAGTATATAGATATTAGGATCTAATATAAGGATAGTTTAAAGTATAAGGGAGAGGATAGTATATAGTATTTAGAGGCCTAAAAGTATTATAATAAATAGGGTAGGTAGGAGAGGTTTTTTCCTATAATTTATAATTTCCTCCTAAAGTTAGAACACCCTTATTAGCTCTAAGTAGCTAGATAGTAGAGTATGAAATATAAATATAAATATAAATACAAATATTAGGGGGGATAAATACTTAAATAATACTATTAATATTATTAAATATCTAAATCTAATCCTCTTCTTATATAATAAGAAGAATATAAGTATATAAGAGATTATACTTCTAAAATTTAATAATATAATAGTAGGCTATATAAATATTAAAGATATATTACTTAAAAATATCTTTTATTAGCTCCTAGAGCTTCTAATTAAAGATACAGGTAATTAGAAACTAATTAGGGAAATATATTAAATAGTCTTACTTATATCTGTTTTATATCTAATTAATATCTTATTACTTACTAAGACCTATTATAACTCTAAGGTATATACTTACTAGTAACGCTCTAGTCTAATTCCTACTTAAGGTTACTACCCTCTTCCTACTCTAGTTTATTATCGCTACTAATTAAGGTATACTAGGCGAGTATACTAGTAATATAGTTATATTACAATATATATAATAGATAATTACCTAGAAGCTAATAACTAGTTAATAGGAGGTAGTCATATTATAACTATTTATTAAAGGGAAATAAGAGCGGATATTAAAGAGCTATATAAGAAGGATATTAATCTAGGATTAATATAAGGCCTTCTTTAATAGTTTTAATCTAGATATCTCGTTTAATTCAGCCTCTTATAGCGTTATTAGAAGTAATTATAATATAAGTAACTTCTATAAAGGTAGGGTAATTATAAGTACTCTTTTCCTATTATTTAGGATTTAGCTATTAGATATAAACGCTTATAATATTAATAGGATATTATAATTTATCCTCTTTAAAGTAGTTATAATAGGACTTAAACTCCTAGATATATAAATTAATAGACTAGAGGGTATACTAAGTAGAAGTAAGGGTATATTAATTTAAATTATTAGAATATTAATAGTGAATATCTAGTAACTCTTATATAATATCTAGTATATAAATCTAGGCGAATTTTAGCTTAAGGCTATTATTAGTAATAAGAGGACCTATTAGATAATAAATAGACCCCTAGATCTAGAAGGTAATATAGTTAATATAGCTATTAACTATTAATATTAGTTATACCCTTACTAGTAAAGGATAGACTAACCGTCGAGTCGGGTTTTAGTACTATGAATTGGTACCGACCCGAATACTCAGTACTACCTCCCGGTACCGACCCGAATACTCGGTACTAGTTTCCGGTACTAACCCGAAAAGCCCTCGGTACCTTGGCGAGTCGGGTTAACCCGACCCGACTCGCCAAGGTATTACCAAGACGCCAAGCCCCTAATAAAATAGTAAGGGACACCAGATTTTTTCTAGAATTACCCTTATACTAAAAATAGAATTTTTTTTATTTAGAATTTTAATACCCCCCTTAATTCCCTAGGGATATGCATTACCTTTTTGCATTACCTTATTACTTAGGGGTATTACCTAGGTAATAATAATAATAATAATAATAACTAGTAATATAGTAGTAAGTCCTATATATAGTAAGGAATAATACTATAAATAGAAGATATTAGTAATATTATAGTTATTATTTTTATAGGAATAACTAATTAGCTATTACCTTTTTATATTACCTTATTTACTATTAAGAATTACCTAGTTAGTAATAGTAATAATACTTAGTAATATATTAGTAAGTCTTATATATAATACGAAATATTAATATAAATAAAAAATATTCCTGATATAATAGTCTTAGTAAAATAATATAGCTAGAACTAATGTCTTGGCGAGTCGGGTTAATACTTCGGTACTAATACTTAGTACTACCCTATAGTATTAACCCGAATACTCGGTACTAACTATTAGTACCGACCCGAATACTCAGGCTAGGAATTTGGTATTGACTCGCATAGAGTCGAGTCGGGAACCCGACTCGAGTTTGAAGTACCGACCCGACGCGGTTAGTCTAGTAAAGGAGAGATAATTATTATAATTAATAATATTTAGACTAACCGCATCGAGTTAGTACTTTAAACTCGAGTCGGGTACCTAACTTAAGTCTTAGTAAGTTAATACTAAATTCCTAGCCTAAGTATTTAGGTTAGTATTAATAGTTAGTACTAAGTATTTACCCGAAGTATTAACCCGACTCGCTAAGACTATTTTCCCTAGTAATATTTTCTATTTTTAGTAATATTTCTTATTATACTTTTAATTTTTTCTTCTAATTATTATTATTATTATTACCTAGGGAATTCTTAAAAGTAAATAAGGTAATATAAGAAGGTAATATATAATCCTAGGAAAATAATAACTATAATATTAGTAACATTTTCTTTTAATAGTAGATTTACTATTATATATAGGATATATTACTATATTACTAAGTATTATTATTATTAATACCTAGGGAGTTATTAAAAGTAAATAAGGTAATACAAGAGGGTAATATATATCCCTAGGAAAATAAAGGAATATTTTTAATTTATAATAATTTTTCGTACTATATAGAAGAGCTACTAATATATTACTAAGTATTATTATTATTACTAACTAGGTAATTCTTAATAGTAAATAAGGTAATATAAAAAGATAATAGCTAATTAGCTATTCCTATAAAAATAATAACTATAATATTAGTAATATTTTCTATTTATAGTAGTATTTACTATTATACTTATAGTTTACTACTATATTACTAAGTATTATTATTATTATTATCTAGCCTAACCTAGGTATTTCTTTAAGGTAATATAAAAAGGTAATACATATCCCTAGGTAACTAAAGGGGGTATTAAAATTCTAATTAAAAAGAATTATTTTTAGTATAGAGGTAGCTCTAGAAAAAAACTACTATCCCTTACTATTTTATTAGGGGCTTAGCGTTTTAGTAATACCTTAGTAATTTAAGTCGGGTTAACCTAATTTACTAAGGTATTAAGGCCTTGCTAGTACTAAGTATTTAAGTTAGTACTAAGACCCTAGCCTAAGTATTCGGTGGGTACTAAATCTTAGTACTAAATCCCGACTTAATGGTTAGTCTAATAATATTATCTAAAAATTCTTTACTATATATAGTTCTTCTTCTTATAGACTAGCTATTACTAATAATATTATTTATATTACTTAGTAATTTATTAATAAATTATACCTTAACCTTAGCCTCCTTTCCTAGCCCTTTAAGTAATAACTTAATATTAGCCGGCTTATATAACTAGTTAGAAGCTAGCTAGTTATTCTTCCTACTATTATAGTATAGCTATTAACTATCTTCTAAGTTACTATTTCTTTTTTATAATAGTAAGTTATTATAGGGGTATATATTAGTAGTAATATTAAATAACCTATTAATCTAGTAAAGCTTTATATATCTTACTATCTAGGGATTTTTATATACTTAATATCCCTAGCCTATTATCCGCCCCTAATATATCTTATTCTACTACTAGTATAAGCCTTATTAAATAGGAGGTTAGTACTTAGTATTCTTATCTTTATTAGCCTACTAGTAGGTATCCTAGTAATATATATAGATAATATTTAGGAGCTAGAGGAGGGGTAATTTCTTAAGGAGTCTCTTTAAAGATTAGAGGAGTAGGTTATTATAAGTTCCTTAGTAAAATAACTACTTGAATAGTTATATTATTAAGGGCTATATACTACTAGGGAGTAACACTCTTATTAAGGGGGTTATAAGGGCGAGTACCTAATAGTATTTCTTTAAGGCGAGGTTCTATTAATATAATATCTTTAGGATTTACTAGTATATTAATAGATCTAACTTAGGTTCTAGAATTAATCTTCTTTAGGCGTCTAGTAAGCCTTATATTATTAGACTTATAAGATCTAACCCTCTTATTAATAGTATTAGGTTCTAGCTTAGAAAGAGCTACGCGCTTAGAAGGTATTAGTAGAGAGCTAGAGGAGCTATATTTAGTATAAGAAGGGTAATAATATATACTTTACAGATATTTAGTATAGCTTATAGGGTATAAAGAGGAGGAATTATATCTATAATAAGGTATTAAATAATAAAAATAAGGTACGAAGATTAAATTAATTAGGCGGTAGAAATATACTAAGATATTAGATAGTTAGAGTAATATTAGTAGGTAATCTATCTATTATAATATATTCTCTAGGCTATTATATTATATTTAAGATTTTTAAACTATTAAATAGTTATAAGTAAGGTATATAACTTTATTTAAGTAGAAATATTATAAGAGGTAGATATATATAAGGCGGTAGTACGCGTATATCCTATCCTAGCCCGCGTATACCTTATCCTAGTACGCGTATACCTCCCCCTATTTAGTCTAGCGGTTACCTAGTAGGAGTACTCTAAATAGTTAGCTAAGCTTATCTAAGATATATTTAAGTAGTATAGTAGAAGCTTATCTACTCCTTAGCGCTCTATATTTCCGCTATACTATCCTAATATTAATAACTACTTAGTATATTATAAATAGATTATACTAATAGTATATATATTTCTATATATAGTCTAATAGTTTAAAGGCCTTTAAAATCTATTTATTAGTAGGAAAGTTATAGGTAATAGTATAATATAACCTATTAGTAGTCCGCTATTATAAATAGGAGGAGGTATACGCGTACTAGAATAGGGTGTATATATACTAGGATAAGGTGTACGCGGACTTAGATAAGATATACGCGTACCGCTACCCTATATATATAGGTATAATATAAAGAGTTATTAGAGTTCTAATATTCGCGCTAGTCTAAGAAAGGAATCTAGGGGACTTATTAACTAACTAATAAGCTGTAATAAGCTTAAGGTCCTAAATTACCTATATTCTATTATAGTAAGAAGATACTCTTTACTATCTACTTTACCTACTAATATATCTAATATTAGTCTAAATATATTAGTAATCTAGGAAGCTTATATATTATAAAAATTCACGTATTTTATATATATAATAGGCGCGCTTATATACTAGCCCTAGGGCTTAGAGTAGGACTATCTATTACTAAATATATATTTAGTAAATTTTAGATTCTCTAGGTACTAAGATTAATTAGATATAACTCCTACTAATTAGGTATAATATAATATAAAGCTAATACTAATTAGGTAATTCTAATAACTTAGACTTATTAAGTAAAGTCTTACTTAGTATCTATAAACTTTAAACCTACTTATAGCTCTAAGTAAATCTATAAGTAATAATAGTAAGTTTAGTAACCTTAAGTAGGTAGTAAAAAATTCTAAAAATAGTAAAAATAGAATTACATGTAAACGCTATATTAGTCGTTTTTAATTTAAGGTTTTTAAGATTTAAGCCTAGGCTAAGCTAACTTCTATAAAAGTAGTTATAAACCTCTCTAATTTACTTATTAATTAATAGATTCTAAAAATAGACTAAAAAATAGAATCTAGCTAAAAATAGACTAGTAAACTATATTTATAACCCTCCCCCCCTTCTACTACTTAGGGGTAGGTAATATTATCAAAGTCTGAAAAACGTTAGTAAAATCTAAAAACCTAGAGAGGTACCTAGGGCTAGCCCTAGGCCGGCCCTAGGCTAAGAAAACATACTCTAGGGTAGTAGAAGTAGATACGCTTCTACTTAAAGCCGTTCTAAGATTAGGCTTCTAGGTACTAGGTAGTAATATTACGTAGCTATAAGATTAGGCTTCTATATTAGTAAGATCTTAACTCCCCTCTAACCCTTAGTAAAGGCCTTATACCTACAGGCCTAGGGCCGGCTCTAGGGGCCCTAGGCTAGCCCTAGGCCTGTTATAATATATTATAAGGCCTTAGGGCTACTCTAGGCTTTAAGGGTAGTATTATATAACTACTAACTAAGTAATATTTCTAAAATCTATTAGTTTATAGATTTTAGGAAGTTATATAACTAATTACTAAGTAAAACTATATTATATAACTAATTATTAAGTAGAACTTTAAAAGCTTTAATATTCTATAATTAATAGAGGACTTAGGTAGTATACCCTAGGGCTACCCCTAACGCTACCTTAAAAGTAACCCCGGAATTAATTAATTTAGCTAATTTCTACGCGGGGGTAATATACTAGGGAAGGCCTAGGTAGGGGTTAATAGTATAGTAGTTATATTAACTTAGGGTAGCTAATAATATAATAGTATTACTATTATAAGTACTTTAATACTATTACCTAGCGCCTAGAAGCTTAATCTTAGGGTAGCTCTAAGTACTAGGTAGATTACCCTTATAGCCCTTATAGCCCTAAGCGGACTTATATCTACCCCTATAGCCCTAGGGTAAGCTTTCTTAAACTACAGCCCTAGGGGTCTAGGGTGATATAGGGCCGGCCTTAGGTACCCCTCTAGGTTTTCAGAAATTACTAATATAGGCGCTAGGTAATAGTATTAATATCAGAAACTAGACTAGAGGGCTAGTTCCTAAGGGCTAGAATAGATAGTATAAACTACTAGTAAGTAGGTAGTATTATAATAGTAGAATAGATCTCTAGTAACTTTATAGTTATAAAAGAACTAATCTCTACCTTCTAAAGAGGTAAAGGGAAGACTATTTAAATACCTTATAAGGAAGCTACGTAGCCTCTTAGATATCTAGATATAAGGATATCCGTTAGGCTAATAAAGAGTTAAATCTATACTACTAGGATATTACTAGTAAGCCGTAGCTATATTAGCTAGATATATTAAAATATCCTAATAATTACCTCCCTTTTAAAGGTATTTATCCCTAAATACTAGTTATTATAACCTATAATAGGACTTATTAAAACCCTTTAAAACCCTAGTAAAAAAATAAGGGAAAGAGTTCTAAAGATAGTAATAAGGTAGTAATAGTAATATATAAGTATTACTTATATAATATAATATATTAAGAGCTTTTTATAATTATAATAAGCTAATTATAAAATATAATTATTAATTAAGTTTATTATATATTATTTTATATACTAGAAAATACCTGTAAAAATTCAAGATTTTTATATTAGAAAATCACCCCTACTACCTAGTATTTAGTAGGGAAGGTAAATAGTAGAGAGTATATTAGATATATATACCTATTCTAATAGCGTTTTATACCTAGTAATAAGACGGATATTACCCCCTATTTAAACTAATATTAGATACGTTAGTAGGTAAGGTAAATAGTAGGTAGCTAGCCTGTAAATATAATAGCATTAGCTTATAGACTTATATAGCGATTTAGATTATTCTAATAGTATTATATACCTAGTAATCAGGCGGATATTACCCCTATTTAGACTAATATTAGATACGTTAGTAGGTAAGGTAAATAGAAGGGAGTATATTAGATATATTAGTAGGTAGGTAGCTTATAAATATAATAGTATTAGCTAATATACTAATAGACTAATATAGATTATTCTAATAGTATTATATACCTATTAATAAGACGGATATTTCCCCCTATTTAGACTAATATTAGACACGTTAGTAGGTAAGGTAAATAGTAAGGAGTATATTAGATATATTAATAGGTAGGTAGGCGGCTTATAAATACGATAGTATTAGCTAAATTATATATATATACTAATAGACTAATATAGATTATTCTAACAGTGTTATATACCTAGTAATAAGACGGATATTACCCCTATTTAGACTAATATCAGACACCTTAGTAGGTAAGGTGAATAGTAGGGAGTATATTAGATATATTAGTAGGTAGGTAGCTTGTAAATATAATAGTATTAGCTATATTACTAATATTCTAATAGTATTATATACCTAGTAATAAGATAGATATTTCCCTCTATTTAGATTAATATTAGATATATTAGTAGGTAATATAGTTATTAATCCAATTATTCTAGCTGTAAGTATATAGAATTTAGTAGGTAAATCTATTTATTCTAATATATCTTTTAAACTACTATACTAATTTTTATAATTCTTAAAGCTTTAAATAGTTATAAGTAAGTTATATAACTTTATCTAAGTAGAAAATATTATAAAGATTATAAAATCTCTTTAAAAAAAATTTAGACTTGATTTTTAAAAGCCTTAATAAACTTACCTTAATATAGCGAGACGAGTCCTAATATTAGGATATAGTATTAGGGGAGGAGCTATAAGGGAGGGTAGTAATAGTAGAGGTAGAAGAGGTAGGCTAGGAAGTAGAGGAGAGATACCTATATAAGGGCTAGGGAGCCTAATAGGGGGAAAGGAACCTAAAGATAAGGGAATAAATATTGAGAGAATATTAATAAAGGCCTTAGAAGCTATTATAATTATATAAGACGCGTTAAAGGGTAGAATAATATATAAGATAAAAAGGATAATAGGAGTAAAACTTAAATATATAAAGGAGTTTATTATAAAGGTAGACTAATAACTTAAAGAGATATATAAGTTTAAAAAGATAAGAGAAGAGTAATCTTAAAGAGGGAAAATATAAAGAGGTAGAAGGAGCTAGGCGTAGATAGCTAGCTAGAGCCTAATAAATATAAAAATAAGTAATATAAGGCCTAGGGGAATATTTATTATAATACTAATAGGTAATACTACTAGGAAGGGATCTAGAGTAGTAAATAATAAGAAGGCTAGGACCTTAATAGTCTAAATTAATAATAGAATAAAAAGAGAAATAGTAAAGGTACTTATTAATAAGTAGCTAGTTAAGAGATTTAAGATAATTATATTCCTAAAGATATAAGAGATTATAATAGTAAGGTATTTAATTAAGGGTAATTTAATACTATTTATAATAGAGATAGAGGTAAGGGAGGAGTTAAAATAGAATAATAATTAAGTAAAGAAAGTATATAAGTTAATAAGGGTATTAAAGTAGACCTTCCTAGTCATAATATATAAAGTATTAAAGAAGGTAGTAGATATATTAAAATAAAAGGAGGTAAAAGAGGTAACTATCTAGTAAAATAAAAAGAACTTCCTAGGACTAAAGATTATAAGGGTAGCCTAGCTATAAATAGTTATATAAGAGAGAAGAAAAGGAGAAGTAATAAAGGAAAGAGCCTTATTATTACTAAAACTACTTATATTAGAGATAGTAAATAAAGTAATTAAAAAGGGCCTAGTAAAGGGATATAACCTCTTAAAGTATAAAAGATAGAAGAAGAATAAGGTAGTAATATAATACTTTAACTACTAATAATATAAATATATAATAGGATATTATAAGAGCTTAATATAATATAGAATCTATACTAGTTAATATAACTTAAGAGAGTATAAGGTAAAGGAAGGGGAGGTTAAGAGATATAATAATTATAAAAAGAATAGTTATATAACCTAGGAGTAAAGGTATATAATTAAAATAAAGGAACTTAATAAGCTTTATTAAAGGATTATAAAAAATAAAAAGAAGTTATATAAGAGCTTTATAAAAGGAAATAGGTGATAAGATACCTTAAAGTAGCTTTAAAGGGAGTAAATAATAGTAATAATAAAGAAGAAGAGGAAGCTTATATTAGAATTTAAAGACTTTAATAAGGTTATAATATAAATAGGTCCTTAAGGGGATATAAGAGAAAGGGGAATTATACTATTATTATTAATAATATTATAGAATAGGCTAAGAAGACTAATTACTCTCTAATTAAAGGAGATAAGCTAATAGATATTAAAGGATATATTAATATAAGAGGCTCTAATTAATATAAAGATAGAAGTTATAAGAGATATTTAATAAAGGTCTTTATAAAGATATAAAAGATAATAACACTATTATAATATAATATATAAAAGGAGTAGATTATAATAATAATATTATTATTAAAAGATAAAGAGATATAATAAATAAATATTCTAGCTATCTAAAAATTATTATATATAAAGAGGATAGGTTTAATATATAACTTAAGTAAAGGAGTATTCTACTTAATAATTAAAGTTAGAAGAAATATAAGGATGTATTTCTTTATAAATAAATACTAGAATTTTAATAAATAAAGAATTAAATTTATATTAAAGGACTTATACTCCTTAGAAATATAAGTTATAAGGAAGGAAGGAGAAATATTAATATATATAACCCTAGCCTAGAATCTAGGACTTTAATAGATAGCCCCTTTATATTATTAAAGATAAAGGAGTAGTTAAATTAACTTAAAGAGTATATATTAATAGGGGACTTTAACCTCTATTACTTAAACTAGAATAATAGGGGTGGGTATATATATTATAAAGTAGCGGATATATTAATAGATATTATAAAAGAAAGGAGAATAAAGCTTACTCTATTAAAGGATATAATAAGTTAAAGGATAAAGAAAGTAAAAAGTATTATTAATTTAATATTTATAATAAAAGCTATTAAATAAATATTATTAGGATATTATATTAAGTTAGACTTTTATTATAAATCTAATTATATCTTAATATATATTAAAGTTAACTTTAAAGTAGAGGTAATAGTCTTATACTTATAAAAAGTATAAAAGATAATAGACTTAAAAGAAGTAAAGAAGTAAATAAATACCCTTTAATATTTATTATTAAAAGGGGAGTTAATAATTAAAGAATAAATAAATAGCTACCTAATTAAAATACTTTAAAGCCTAATAAAAATTATAAAAAAGGTAGTATTATAAATAAAATCCTCTTTAAAAATAAAATCCTTTTAAAACTCTAATTATATAAAGGTTATAAGGGTAGTATTAAAACTTAGGGTAGAGTATAATTATAAAAAAAGCTAGGGGAATCTAATAATATAATAAGAGGCCTAAAAGATTAAAGGAAGGATATTATAAAAAATAAAAGTACTTTATTTTAAAAAGGGAGTATATAAGGCGTTTTAATTACTTATTAAACTTTAAAAGCTAGTTAAATAAGGCTAAGAAAGAAATATACTACCTTAAAAACTCTTAAAGTTCCCTACTTTTAAGAAGGGTAGGGAAGGCCTTAGGATAAAATTATTTTAAAAGAAGGTAGAGGTCCTTTAAAGGATATTTTCCCCTCTATCTTTAAGGGTAGATTTAAGTAATATTTAGGGGTTTAAATATAATATACCCTTAATAATAAATATGAAAGTTATTAAAGAGGAAGTTTATAAAGTAATTAATAAGTTAAAATAAAATAAAGTATTAAAGGTAAATAAAATCTTAAATAGATTTTTAAGGATAGTAGAGAGGAAGTTATTACCTAACTTTATATACTTATTTTAAGCTTATTTAAAGGTTAGGTATTACTTAATAGAGTTTAAGAAAGCTAATATAATTATCTTAAAGAAATTAAAGAAAGAGGATTACTTTGAATTAATATTATATTATCTAATTACCTTACTTAATACCTTAAAGAAGGTACTAGAAGTAGTTATTATAAAGAAGTTAAATAACCTTATAAAAAAATATAAATTACTACCCTTATAATAAATAGGGGTAAAGAAGGAAAGGTTAATAATAATATCCTTTAAAATAATAATAAAGGTAGTATATATAATATAAAATTATAATAAGTTTAATATAATAAATATATTATTATTAAATATTATAAGGGCCTTTAATAATATCTCTTATATTTTAATCCTTATTATAAGGTAGATATAAAGCTTCTTAATAGAAAGGGTTATAATAATTATATTAAATTAAGAGATAAATAAAATATAAATATTAAAAACTAGGATCTTTTAAAGGTCTTTAATATTACCTATTTTATTTCTATTTTTTAACTCCCTACTAATAAAAGAATATATAAAAATAAAATTCTAAGTATAAATTAAAGGCTTTATTAATAATATCTACTTAATAGTATATAATAAGTATGAAGGAGAATTATAAGATTTTAATAAAAGTATATAAAGTATACTTTTATTAGGTAAATATATATAAGGTAACCTTTATCCCTTATAAATATAAGTTAGTCTACCTATTAAAGAGCCTAAAAGGTTTAATATAAAGGTAATAATAGACTTTAAAGTAGTAATAGTATATTTAAAAGTATTAATAAGAGTCTTTAAACTCTATATTAATAGTAAATTAAAGTAGGGCCTATATATTAATAGAGTAAAATTAAAGATAGAGATATAAAAGCTAGCCTTATTAATTATTATTAACTTAATATAAGGTATTATATTTAATAAGATAAGATAGATTTATAATATAATAGTCTAATTAATAATAACTTATATAATAGAGATATAATATAACTTAATAAAGATATTAGAGGTAAAGAAGGTAAATATTATAATATTAAAAATTATATAAAATAAGTACTTAAAAATAGTATTTAAGGCCTTGAAAGTAGTTAATATATAAGTATTAAAAGTAAAATTAAAGGTCTTATTAATAAAAAATAGGCCTTAATTAATTAGTATTATATATATTAATAATATAAGAGATTTATATACTAATTAAGGAAGGGAATATAAGGATCTATTATAAGTTAAGAGGGAAAAGAGGAAGGGAGAAAAGGATTATAAAGACTCTAATAAAAGAGAAGTAGTCTTAAGTAAAAGGAACCCTCTAAGTAATAATAAGGGGAGGGGATATAAGGATAATAGCCTAAAGCCCTAGGGGTAAAGGAATTATAAGGGGAGATAGCCTTACCCTTAAAAGGATTAAAAGGTAAGTAAAGAAAAAGTAGAAAGAGAGGTAGTAGAAATATTAAGAGAATATCCTTAATTATATAAAGATAATAGTATAAAGGGGAGGAATTTAAGAGATAAGAGTTAATCTTTATATAAGGTTTTTTAAGGCTAAGAGCTCCGTAGGTATTTAGTTATATATAAAGAAAATAGGACTATATACCTTTTTATATAAGAGGAGGGTACTAGGGGTTAATAGTATTAATTATAAATATAAATAAAGATATTAAAATATTAAATATATACTTATATTCTACCTTAATTATATAAAAGGGAGGAGGCTAATACTTTAAAGGGCGGGGTTAAGTAACTTCTATTAAATACTATTAACCTTAAAGAGGTTAAAGGTAATAATTAAATAGGTTATTTAATAAGGTATATTTAACTAATTTATATTAATAAGAGAATAACCTTTTAAGGTTATATAAGAGTAGGAAGGCTTTAATTAGAGGATAAGAGGGTAGGTAACCTTAATAAAAGAAGGGAGTAGAATAATATAAAGAATTTGAGATAAAATTTAAAGATCTAGAAATATAATAATAAGTAGGGTAAGAGATAAGGTTTTTTTTATAAATTATAGTTTCCTTTAATAAGCTAGATATAAACCGCCCTTATTAACTCTAAGTAGCTAGATAGTAGAGTATAAAATATAAATATAAATATAAATATTATAAAGGGTAGGTATATATATAGGTAGAATACGAAGAAATCTTAGAGTTCTAATATTTATACTAGTCTAGAAAAGGAATCTAGGGGACTTATTAACTAACTAATAAGGCGTAATAAGCTTAAGGTCCTAATTCCCGTATTTTCTATTATAGTAAGAAGATATATAATATAAATAATAGTATAGATATTAGATAGTAATTATTATATTATTAAATCGCGTAGTTCTTATATATAATATAGTATATAATAAAGTTATATTTTATTTACTTTAACTTCTTTTAATACTACTATTATTAATATTAACTTATTATAAGTTACCTTAAGCTATTATTATAACCTACTTAATAGGTTATACGACGTATACGCTTAGTATGTATCACGCCCTTATATTAACTTATAAGGGGAAATAATATATAAGGCTTACTAGTCCTCTTTAGGGGGTTTATTAGATCCCCCGTAGAATAATTCTTAGATTTCTTAAGAATTAGTCTTATTATAAAAATAGACTAATTTTATATTACTATATAACCCTTATAATTTATAATTATAATAATTCTAATTCTTCTACCTATTTAAAGGTAGTAATCTATTATTAATTATAGTAAATATAACTCGCTCTAGTAGTATCGTAGGTAATACGCCGTTATAGTAGAGTTAAGATAAAAGCGGTTTATTAAATACTTTTAATAATAATCCTAGCTAATAGGAAAGGGAATAGGAAAGTTATATAAGGGATATAAATAAACCTAATAATGCTAAAAATACCTATAAGGGAGATTTAGAGAATTATAAAGGAAGTATTCCCCCTATAATAAAACGCCTTATATAGGTAAGATATAAGTAAGAAGAGTTACTATAAATTTAGTAACTTAAAGAAGTTAGAGTAGATATTACTACCTTAGAATTAGGGGAATAGATTTCTCTTTATAATAATAGTAATATAGGTTAGAAGTATATATATAATAAAGCTAAGGAGTACTTAAGTCCCTTCTAAAGTATATTAAAGCTAACCCCTATTCCTAATAATTATAATAAGAATATCTATAAATATTAAGATTAGATATAATAATATAATATATCTTTTTTATAAACTCTATTTAACTTTATTATATAGATATTATATATTCTATTTATAATACTAGCGCTTAAGAGTAACCTAGAATAACTTTAAGCTACTTATTTATATTCTTACCTATTAGAAATATTAAGTTAGAAGGATTTTATAAACTTTTTATTAAATTATATTAAGAATCTTATAAATAGGGAGTTAAGTATATATTAGTAGTATACTAATATATATTAATACTTAATATAGGTAATTTATAAGTTTAAAATATACTTAATATCTTTAGAAGCCTAACTTCCTAAAAAAGTTAAAAGTAAGTAGGTAATAAATTTATATATTAAGCTTATTAAAGAGCTTTAAATCGCCCTTATAAATTAGAGGTCCCTACCTAATATAAGAGATAAACTCCTATTATTAGTAGTATACCTTAAGGCTAATAATAATAAGACTAGAGGCCTTAGTAAGAAAAGCTAGTAAAATATATTATATAAGTACGCGGATTATAATAAAGGTAAAAAACTATAAATAAATAGGGATAATATTATAAGGGGATAAGAAATAAGTAGTTATAATAGTAAGAGTAGTTATAATAAGCTTAAACTACGCGACTTATTAGATATTACTTATTAAAATTATAATAAGAAGGGCTACTATACTACTAATTATCTTAATCTATTAGAATAAGGTAGATTTTAAATAAAAGGAAGACGCTTAAACCTTAATATTATAAGTAAATAAGGCTAATATATAAGTAAAAAGTAGGGAAAAGGCTAGACCCTATTAAGGACTCTAAATTATTAGGGGAGAGGTTATAAGGAGTAGAGGTTAAACCTTTAATATAATATTAATATAAAGTTAAGGTAATATTAAAGTATAAGCCTTTTAAGTATAAGGGATATCTTAATTATAATTCCTAGCTAAATATTATCTTACAAGCTTATACTATTAAAGTAAGCTTAAAATATATTAAAAATACTAAATTACTATATCTAGGCTTTATAAATAGTAAGCCTATCTTTTATTATAGTATATATAATATAGTATATTAAACTATTAATAGTTAGGGTTCTTTTTATTAATATACTTATATTTTCTATTTAATTAATAAGGTAGGACTACTACTAGTTATTAATAGACCTATATAGTATATAATAGGTATTAAGGTTAATATAAATATAAGGAAGTAGTATTTTAGAATTAATAAGTTATTATTCTAACTAAATAATTTATAATAGTTTATAAAGTTCTTAAAGAAATAGCCTACTATTTATATACTTCTTATTTCTAATATTATTAATCCGGAACCTATATAATTAAAACTTAGAGTAGTAGAAGTAAGTAATTTAAATAAGGAATATATAATTAATTTATATATATTACCTCTAGAGTTTAGTAAGTTCTTAGATATATTCTTAATTAAAGAAGCTAGATATCTACTATCCTATTAAGGAAGTAATTATACTATTAATATAATAAGTAACCCGCCTTATAAACCCTTATATAACTTATTAAATATAGATTTAATAGAATTAAAATACTATCTAGATAAAGCCTTAATAAAAGGATAAATTAGGTACTCTAAGAGTCCCGTAGGATTACCTATCCTATTTATCTTAAAGAAGGATAAAGGCCTACGTCTATATATTAACTACTATAAGTTAAATAAGGTAACTATTAAGAATAGATATCCTTTACCCCTAATTAGTAAAATATTAGATTACCTAAATAGAGTAAAGGTCTTTATAAAACTTAATCTTAAGGATATATATTATTATATTTATATCTAAAAAGGAGATAAGTAGAAGACTATATTTTATACGCGATATAGTTATTTTAAGTATTTAGTAATACTATTTAATCTTATAAATACTTTAGTAACCTTTTAAGCTTATATTAATAAGCCCTTAGCAGGGTTATTAGATAAATTCTATATTATTTATCTTAATAATATTCTTATCTATTTAGAATCACGTATAAAGTATAGGGATTATATATATAAAGTACTTAAGCGGCTTTAATAGTATAAATTATTTACTAACTTAAAGAAATATTAGTTCTTTATAACTAAAGTAGAGTTCTTAGGATTTATTATATTAATTAAAGGCGTAATAATAGATTAATATAGGGTAGATACTATCTAATTATAGCCTAGGCTAAAGAGCTTTTATAAAGTATAGATTTTTCTTAGATCTATAAATTTTTACTATTAATTTATCTATTAGTATTTATAGATTACATTACCTTTAATAGGGCTATTAAAGGATAGTATAAAAGGCGTTAAGATAGGTCCTTTTAATTAGCCTAATAGAGCGGAGTATACGTTTAATATACTCTGCTAGGTATTTCTTAATATACTAATACTAAGATACTTTAGTCCTACGCTACCTACGCGAGTTAAGACTAATACGTCGGATTTTAGACTAGCTAGTATTTTATTATAGCTTTAGGAATTAGGTTAGTAGTATCTTATAGCCTTTAAAAGTAAGAAAATAAACTTAATTAAAGAATACTATAAAACTTATAATAAAGAGTTACTTATAATAGTCGTAGTCTTTAAGTAATAGAGATACTACCTAGTATTAAGAACTAGACTAGAAGGCTAGTTCCTAAGGGCTAGAATAGATAGTATAAACTACTAGCGAGTAGGTAGTAATATAAAGGTAGACTTAATACTCTAGTTACTTTATAGTTATAGAAGAACTAATCTCTACCTTCTAAAGAGGTAGAGGGAGGACTATTTAAATACCCCTTAAAGAAGCTACCTAGCCTCTTAGATATCTAGATAAAAGGATATCCGTTAGGATAATAAGAAGCCGAACTAATACTACTAGGATATTATTAGTAAGCCGTATTATACTAGCTAGATATATTAAGATATCCTAATAATTACCTCCCCTTTAAGGGTATTTATCCCTAAATATTAACTATTACTATTTATAATAGGACTTATTAAAAACCTTTAAAACCCTAGTAGGGAAAATAAGGGAAAGAGTTCTAAGGATAATAATATTATAGTAATAGTAACGCGCTATTAATATTATATAGTACTAATATTAATAGCCTTTATAGGTATAATATTATTAGTAGTAGAATATAATTATTAATTAAGTTTATTATTATAGTACTTTATAAAGGCGTAATATAAATAAGTAAATATAAAAATTAAATAGTAATATTATACTATTAAATTATATAGTTAATATATATAATATAGTATATAATAAAGTTATAGTTTATTTACTTCTAACTTCTTTTATAACTACTACTACTAATATTAACCTATTATAAGTTACCTTAAGTTATATATTAATATATTAATAATTAAAGTTAATATATTTAATATTAATACTATTAATACTTTATAAAATAACTATTATTAGAATATAAGTATAATATAAAGGATTAATTACTAATATAATATTATATTTTAAATAGTTAATAATTATAATAATAATTAAAGTAAGTCTCTATTAATTATCCTTTACTATTTTATACTTAATAATACCTTATAATAGACTTTAATTATCTTTAAGTATATTATAAGTATATTACTTATAAATTACCTTCTTATAAAAATCTATTATATTAGTTATTTAAAGACCTTATTACTATCCTATTATATTATACTTCTTTTAAATTATTCTTATACTCTTTATATTTAAAGGTATTTATATTAACTAACTTTATAATAGATAGTTAAATACTCTTACCCCGCCTCTCTACCCTATTATACTACTAAGGTTATAGCCCTCCCTAGGCCCTATTATCTTTAGTATATTAAGTACCTAGGTTTAAATCCTAGGTTATTATATAATTATAAGATAGGTAGGGCTTATTAAAGGTATTATAGCCTTTATAAGAAGTACAAACTAATTTATAATAATAGGATTCTAATATAATTCGTATATAGTATATTAATAGATTATAAGTACCCCTTACCTTTTATACTTATATATCTAGCCTCCTTATCCGCGGCCCTATTATTATACTTTAGTATAAAAAGTCTCTTTATTATATTACCTTTATAATACGCGTCGCTACCTTTACCTCTAAGATAGAAGTAGTAATTTACTTAGGGGAGTATAGTAAAATACTTTTATATAAGTTATAAGCCCCTAAGGAATTATTATATTTTAAGGTAGAAGTAGGCGGTTATATAGCTATTATCCTTAAGGGTATCCTAGATATAATAAGGTAGTAGGTAAGTCCTTTTATTATATACTTCTTATAATATATATTAATACTTTTATAAGAGGGGTTAACTACCCTTATTATAATAGAGGTTAATAAGGATTTAGAGGAGGTAAGTATATTAAGTATTATACTATCTTTATATAAGCTAATTATATCTTAAGAGGAGGATAATAATAATAATAGTAATAAAGGGGAGATAGAGGAGATAAAGGAGGATATAAAGGAGGAGGAGGCCCCTACCTCTATTACTATTATATTACCTACCCCTACTCCTACTAGCCCTAGCTACCCTTTTTATAATAATAGTACTACTAGTACCGCGCTCTCTACTTACCCTTATTATACTATTTACCTCCCTTACGCCCCTTACGCTCCTCGCGCTCCTTATACCCTCTCTATTATACCTATTCCTACGCCTACTCTACGTCCCCTTAGTAGGGATACTATCTTATCTACTAGCTTATCTTTTTTAGGCTATAGCCTACCTTACTATACTCCCCTTATAAGACCTTAATATTATACTTTTAAGTAAAGATTCTTTTCTTAAGTTATAAAGATTCTCCCCTTAATTAATTCTTTTCTTATATACTTCTTTACTAAAATCTCTATTATATAAATATAACTTATAACTTACCTTATATAATTTAACTTTATACTTAAATAGTTCTATTATAATAATTAAGTATAAATATTTTACTTATAATATTTCTTTATTATATATATATTATTATATTCCTTTTATAAGTCTTTTATATTTATATCTTTAATAAATATCTATTAATTATATTCTATTTTATAACTAGACTACTTAATTAAGTAGTACTAAATACCTTTACTTCTTATCTTATCTAGAATTTATTCTACCTTATAATATTCTTTACTATTAATAAGTTCTAGAGGAGGTATAAATAATTACTTACCTTTATTAAGATAGCTCTAATATAGTTTTAATAAGGAAATATAAAATATAAGATAAATTCTTTATACTATTAAGAGACTTAAGTAGTATACCTAGTATTTAATTATATCTACTACCTTAAAGGAACTAGTATACTTATATAATAGCTTTTAATTTAATCTTTTTTACTTTAAATTCTTTATAATTAATATTACTAATTCTCTTATTATATAAGACTTTAGGATATAAAGTTTATTTTAGAACTTTATAACTTATACTTAAATAATCTACTATTAATATACTAGCGTAGCTCTTACTTTTAAAAGGTTTTTTATATAGTCTTTAACTATAAGTACTCCTCCTTTTAAAAAGTTATCCCTAACTTTATCTTCTATATATAGATTATATCTATATATTATATAAAATAGTAAATAACCTAGTATAATATAAATATTATTATAATACGTAAATTTAGCTATTAAGAGTAATATAACCTAATTATCTTATTCTTTATTTAAAAATACCCTAAGGTAATATTTTAATATTTAGTTTTAGCGTTTAATCTACCTATCTATTTATAGATAGAAGGTAGTACTTAATTATCTCTTTATCTTTATATAATAGTAGACTTCTAACTAATAGGTACTTATAAATAAGGATCCTAATCTAATATAATACCTATTAATAAATTATATTATAATATTATATTCTTAAATAAGATCTTAGCTAATTTAATAGTAGTATAAGTACTTTTAGTTAGAAGGTATTAGATTATCTTTATATACCTATTAATAATTATAAAAATAGAATTATATATAGAATTTCTATATTTACTAGGTAGTAAGCCTATAATAAAATCTATAAAAAGTTCTTCCTAAGGCCCTTTAAGTTATAATAAGGATACTATATTATTATAAGGTTTATATCTAAGAGCCTTTACCCTTTAATATATTTTATAAGTTTAAATATATAGCTTAATATCTACTAATATTCTACTCTAATAATACTTATATTAGAGTAACTCTAAGGTTTTCTATAACCTAAAATAACTTACTAAGGTATTATTATAATACCTTATAATAATTTCTATATATAATACTAAAATATCTAGTATATAGAGTACTCCTTTAAATCTTAGTAATCTTATAGAATTAACCTTCTAAGGCTATTTAATAGTATTTTACTTAGAAGTTATACGCTTTACCTTATTTTTCTATTTAATAATAAATAGATTATTACTTTATAATAAGAGGATAAGTTCTTTTAAGGATTTTAATCTAGCTTTATAAGCTATTTTAAGTCTAGTAACTACTCTTATTAGTACTTATAAGATATATTATTTATAACTAATAACCCTAGTAATAGGATTAAGTAGTAGTACTATTATATTACTTTAATACTAGGAAGGTAGCTTTACGCCCCTTCTATCTAAGTTTTTAGGCTTAATTAAGGGTTTCCTAAGCCCTCTTAAGCTAGATAAGTTTATATACTTAGTTATTTCCTCTAGCTACTTTTAGTTAGAGATAATATTTCCTAAATTTACTAGCTTATTTTATAAGGTAGGTAGGAGCTAGTTAGATAATATCTTAATATTATTATAGTTAGGCCTATATAATAGAGTATTTATAGGATTCTTCTTACTAGGTTAATATTTAATATTAAAGTTATATATAATTAAATAAATAGCCTACTAAGCTTAATAACTATTTAACTACTTTACTTATATAAATCCCCTAAGATTATTATAATTTATAAGTACTTTAATAGCGTTAAAACTACCTTCCGCGTAGTATTACTATTATTTAAAGGCTTTAATAATTACTAATAACTCTTAATTATATATCTTATACCTAGTCTTAGTAGGTATTAATTTATAAGACTAGAAAGCTACTAGATACTAAGCCCTATTATTATCCTATTAGGATAAGATAGTAGTTATAGTAAAATTAGATATATCTATTTTAATCTAGATTTTCTTATTAGGATTAAAATATATTAAAATAGGTATAATTATAAAGACGTAATATAAGTTATAAAACGCCTTCTTTTTACCGGCGCCTTATATAAATAGTCTTAACTTCTTCCTATCCTTACTACCTTTTAAAAGGCTAGTTAAGGGGGATACTATTTATAAATAGTAGTATATAAAATATTAATAGAAGTTTATAAATCCTAAGAATACTTAGACTTCCTAATATATAGTTAGTATTAGCTAGTCTTAGATAGTAAATACCCTACGGCTATCTATTAATATACTAGCGGTACTTATAATAAACCTAAGGAGTTCTACTAAATTAGTATAGAATTTATATTTCTTTTAATATATATAAAGCTAAAACTTCTATAACTACCTAAGTACCTAGTAGATATATTACTTATAACTTAAGATATCTTCTAAATAAATTAAAATATTATTAAGGTATACTATATAAGTAATATCTACTAGGCCCGCTAAAGCTCTATTAATATAAGCTTAGAATATAGCTAGGGTATTTACTAACTTAAATAATATAACTATATATTTAAAATAGCTATACCGCGTATAAAACGCCGTCTTCTACTTATTACCCTTATAGATATAAATCTTAGAATAAATATCCTTAAGGTCTAACTTAGTAAATATCCTTATACCTTATAAGTAATTAAGTATTTTACTAATTAAAGGGAGAGGATAATAGTTCTTTACTATTACCTTATTTAACCTATAATAGTTAATATATAACTATAGGCTACTATCCTTCTTTAATATAAATAAAATAGGAGCCTTTATAGGACTAGTAGACTCTTATATCTAACCCTTTAACTTAGTATTATCTAGGTAGATACGTAGAGTTTCTAACTCCCTTTATAATAAATTATAAATAGGCTTATAAGGAGGCTTATAATTATCTATATTAATAGCGTAGTCCCTAGGCTTAAATAGGGGTAGTTATCCTACCTCCTTATTTAAAAAGATATCTAAAAAGTTATAAAGACTTTTAGGTAGCTTTAGTACTTCACCTTTATAGCTCTAGGTTTCCGCCTAGGATAACTTAGTATAAATAACAGTATAAATTATTAATTCGCCTTTAAGGGTATTTATAAACGCTTATAGCTTTAGGATAGATACGCTAGTAGAGTCTAATAGAAATTACTACTTTTAACTCCTTAGATCTACTTATACCCTAGCTTCTAATAAGGTAGGTATATTGAGAATAATTAGTAACCCCTTCTTCTTAATTATATAGAATATACTAGTATATTAACCTAGCTATCCCTAGCTATCAATAAGATAGTACTCTACCTAGTATATACTATAGTAATAGACTAATTAACTATTTATCTATTTAGGAATTAATAGCTAATAGCCCTCTAGGGGTTTTAGGTTATATTACTTAGCGAAGCTTTAAGAGATAATATTAGTCTCTACTCCTATATCTATTAAGAAGTCTATATAGTCTTATATACCTTATATATTAATAGAACTACTAATATTAGTACTATAAATTAATAATAAACCCCTTTTAATAAGTAAGGGCCCTAGCGTTAAGGTCTAGATAAAAGCGCGCTTCCTTTTTTTAATTTAGTAGTCCCTTTCCTAATAGTATTAATAGGTATTATATTTAGGTTCCTAGGCATCCTAGGCCTATAATAGTCCTTACTATAATAGCCCTTCTTTCTATAGTTATAATATATTAACCCTTCCTTAGTATCTAATAACTTACTATAACCGCTAGTAGGTTAAATACTTCCTACTTTTATAGAAGGATTAATACCTCTATTTTAACTTCCTTCCCTCTTTTAACCTTTATTCCGCCTATTAGAATAATCCCCTTTTTTAGTAATATAACTATTACCCGCTATTATTCTAATATAATACCGCTAGTTATTCTCTAATTAAGTAGTAAGGGTAATTAGGCTTTCTTTAGTTATAAGGAGGTCTTAATAGTTTATAAGGGCCTTTTAAAGGTCTAGGCGTAACTTTATAAAGAAGTTAATCTATTAATATTCCTCTAAAAAAGGAGGGATTTATAATTTAATCCTACTTACATATATATTAAAGCTTTATACTAACTAGTTAGAGTTCTATTATATATCTAAATATAACTATATATTATAAAGCTAGCGGTTTACTAGGTCTTTAATAAGGTTTAGTAAGTACTAAGTAAAGTACTCCTAGGTAACTACTCTCCTTAATAATAACTTTTTATAATAATCCTATAACTTAGTAGGTTCACCTTCTAAGAACTATATAACCTAGGTAACCTTTATAAACTTAATTAGGAATTTATTAAGTATTAGTTAAAACGCGACATTTATAGTATAATACTATTTCCTATACTTATATATATTCTTCCCCTTATAAAAGGGTAAGTCCTTAGGCTTTAGGTGGCTCCTAGGGTATTAACTACTAGGTTCTTCTAACTAGCCTCTAGTAGACTAACTTAGGGTAAAACTACTAAGGATAAAGCCTACCCTAGGGTCTAATATACCTTATATATTAATACCCTAATTTAGAGGGTATTAATTCTCTACTAGGCTTAGTCCTAACCCTTATTATATCCCGCCTAGTAATCTACTAGTAATCTAATATAAATCTAGTATAACTACTTCTACTTCTACTTATAATTAAGCTACCCTTTCTTAGATATTTTAAAGCTTTCTTTCCTTTATTAACTACTCTTCTTTAATTTTAATAGTAGTAATAAGTTTATTAAGTATAATTATACTAGTAAGGGTTTTATTAGAAATTCTATTACTAGCTATATTATTTCTTACTTTAATATCTCTTATATTAGACTCTAGTATTATATTAATTTTATTATACTAGACTTCTAATATATTTTTATCTTATTTAATATTAGATATCTTCGCGTTACTATACTATTATAATCTAGACTATTCCCCTTTAAAGGTAGAGAGATTAGAACTATTAGGAACTAGACTAGAAGGCTAGTTCTTAAGGGCTAGAATAGATAGTATAAACTACTAGTAAGTAGGTAGTAATATAAAGGTAGACTTAATACTCTAGTTACTTTATAATTATAAAAGAACTAATCTCTACCTTCTAAGGAGGTAGAGGGAGGACTATCTAAATACCCCTTAAGGAAGCTACCTAGCCTCTTAGATATCTAGATAAAAGGATATCTATTAGGATAATAAGAAGCCGAACTAATACTACTAGGATATTATTAGTAAGCTGTATCGTACTAGCTAGATGCGTTAAGATATCCTAATACTAGAAGGTAGTTTCTATCTAGTTAAAGTACTTACTAATTATAATAACCTAAGGGGTTTTATAAATATAAAGGCCTTAAATAGTTAATAGGTAAGATAGGTAATAAGACTCTTAACTAATAACTTTATTATTAAATATAGACCGGGTAAGACTAACCTAGCTGATACGCCGTTAAAGCGCTCTAATTATAAAAATAAGGGTAGGGCGATAAATAAACTTATCCCTATATTATAGTAAAAGCTATTAATAGTAGTAGGTTTATTAAACGCTATTTTCTATACTATAATAGAGGCCTATATATTTCCTATTCTAGGATAGGGCTTACTACCCTCTAGTAATAAAGGTGAACTTACTACGATATATAATATATACGTAAGGTAGTTATAAATACTAGTACTAGCTATAAGATTAGTAGTACTAGGAATTATTAATATAGCTATTAGAATAATAGTTTTAGATAGAGTATATCTATTAAGGCGTAGGGACCCTTAACCTAAAATTATAGGGAGTATAAGTAAGATACTACCTTAATATACTTATAACGTAGCTAAGAAATAGCATTACTAGAACTATTAGTTATAAATAACTCGTTCTACGTTTTCTAGCTAGTATAATAGCGGAGAATAAAATAGTATATACTATAACTTTAAAGTCTATAATTAAATTAATTAAAGTATTTTAGTAAGAAGATATTTTTATTAGCTAGTAACGCGTAGGCGAAATAATAGATAGACGAGTTAAGAGAGCTAGTTAATAGTTATTTAATAGTTAAGGTTTATTTAGATATAATAAGAAGTTATATATTTCTAAAGACTTATTAGTCTATAAAGAGCTATTAAAACGCTATTATAATAACCCTTTAATAGGGTATTTTAAGCTTAATAAGACGCTTAGCATTAGCAAACTAAGGGAACCTGCACTTTATAAAAATATGCGCATTATACGTATTATACGCACGAATAACTAATCCGCTTATATATTAGCCCTAGGGCTGATAATAATACTATAAGTTATAAAATACGTATTTAGTAACTATTAAAATTTTTAGGTAATAGGACTAATAGGGGATAAGTCCTACTAATTAGTTATAATATAACTATATTAGGCTAGTACTAACTAGGTAATTATAATAAGGTACTAAGTCTTATTAATAACTAATAGTATTAATAGTAGTACTAATACTTAGTAAGAGAGTTAATCGCAGGCGTAATATAGGGATAGGATACAGGGCTAGACTAAAGGGGAGTACTCTACGCGTATATAAATTACGTGAATCGACTGTATTTAAAACCTATATTACGCTAGCGTTGATGACGTAGCCGCTATAGCTCTAGTAAGCTTCCCGCTTCTTCCCGGCGCTAAGGGAAAATCACGGATTTAAGGCCTTAAATCCGGATTTTCTATATTTAGGACTTTTAGGCTAGAATAAAAAAAACCTGAAATTTTCCTATTTTTTACCAGCATTTTACCTGCTAAATGCGCTGAAAGCGTATTTAGCAGTTCGAATTTTCTATACTAGTTCCCAGTTTGCTAATACAGTCTCCTTTACTAAAAGTATACCTAGATAGGTATAAAGGCGGATATTAAAGAATACGTTAATTCTTATAATATTTATTAAAGAGTTAAGGTGAAATAATATTAACTATATAGTAACTTAACTACGCTTCCTAAGCTAATTAGGTTATAGAGGTTAATTATAATAGATTTTATTATAGATCTTCCTCTATATAAATAGCGTGGAGGTATTTATAATACTATCCTTATAATTATTAATAGGTATATAAAGATACTTTACTACCTTCCTATATAAAAGGACTATAAGGTAACTAATCTTATAGATATCTTATCTAAGGAAGTCTTCCTAAAGTATAGTATACCTAATAATATTATATTAGACTAAGGGAGTCTATTTATAAGCGCTTATTAGTCTAACTTATACTACTATTTAAAGTTAAATTATAGGCTAAGTATAGCCTTCTATCTATAAACTAATAGCTAAATAGAATATTAGAATTAGATATTAGAATATTATTTAAGAACTTACTATAATAATAGATAAGATAATTAGGTAGGGTTATTACCCCTAGCTAAATTTATATATTATAGTATAAAGAATATAATAATAGGCTATAATCCTTTTAAGCTTTACTATAACTATTAGCCTAAGATTCTTATATATTCTAGGGATAGAACTTACTAAGAGGAGGTACTAAATATAAGATAATATATCTAAAAACTTTATAAATTACGTGAATACCTATTAAGTTAATAGTAAGATATATTAGAAATATAAGTGAAGTTCTATAATAGGAAGTATAAGCTAATATCTTTTAACTAAGGAGACTTAGTTATACTAAATATAAAGAACTTAAAATAAAAGTAATTAAGTAGGAAGCTATCCTATAAGCTTATTAGTCTATTCTATATCCTTAGACCTATTAGTAAGTAGGCGTATTACCTAGTATTACTATTAATATATATAATCTACCTTACTTTTTATATTTCTCTTTTAGAGCCGTATACGCGTAGGTAAGGTAATACCTCTATACCTAAGCTACTACCTCTAGAACTTATTAATAATAATAAGTAGTAGGAGTTAGAAGAGATTTTAGATAAGAAGATAAGGAAGGGTAAACTCTAATATCTTATTAAGTAGAAGGGATATCCTCCCTAATATAATTAATAGGTTTTAAGAGAAAATCTAGAAGATATATAAGAAATACGCGAAGACTTTAATAAGAAGTAAAAGTACTATTATTATAAGTAGGAGTTATAAATATTAAAATAGAATTAGAGAGTATAGTAAAGGATATTTAATTAGTTACCTAAAAGTAAGTATAAAGAGTATTAATCTCTTTTATCTTACCTACTAGGAGTAGGTAAAACGCCCTAGGGGCGCTAATATATAGGGATAACTTAGGAAAGAAGTAAAAAACTATCTAATTAAATTAGGAGAAGGGAACCTAGTACTAAGTAGTTAAAGCTTACTTAGCTACCTATATAAGTATAGGTAATATAATATTAATATACTAGGTACCTACTCCTTATTATTTATATCTATCTTATCTTCTAGGCCGGAGGCTAAGGGCTTAAGGCCTACTTAAAGATATATAAGTAATAGTTATAATAATTAATAAATATAATAGAAGTATAAGGAAGTATACCTTAGCTTACTTAATATTATAGATACCCGCGAGGATTTTACTAATATATTCTATTATTTAAAGAATAGTAGTCTATACTTCTAATATACTTATTAGTTTCTTTTTATTACTAAGATATCCCGTAATACGGCTATAAGAAGCTAGCTTAGAGCGGACTATAACTATAATATTTATAAGGGTAACGCCTATTACTTAAAGCTTTAATTTATCCTCTAGAGTATCTAGATAATTAGTATTATTAATTAATTAATAAAGCTTAATTACCTTATTATAAACCGGGATTATATTATTAGGAATCTAGAAGTTAAGTAATTAGTATACGCTATAACTATAAAAATAACCTAAGAAAATAGGGAAAACCTATTAGTTTATAAGGGTAATAGACTTTTATATAATATTTATACTACTTAAGTATTATCTTCTTCTTATTAGTAATTATAAATATAATATTACCTATATTATTAGTATATATACTAAATATAATATAATTATAAGTACTTATACTTAATAGGTCTTTTATTAATATAGTAAATATACCTCTTATATATATTTTATTTTAAATAGGGAACTCTATAAGAATATATAGCTAGGGAAGTAGGTATAAGAATAATACGCTACTTTATATTAACTACGTAGCCTAATTATAACTAAGTACTTACCTCTATAAAAGAGGAATAATAAGTAGGTATAATAGGATTATTATCTAGGCTAAAAGGATTATTAATACTTATAACGGAACTAGAGTAAGAAGTAGGCTTAGGGATAGGGTTACGCGGAGGAGGAGTAGGCTCCTTAATAGGATTATTAATAGGAATCTCTATAAGATTTATAATAGGAGTTTCTATAAGATCCTTAATAATTAGATTACCTAAATAGGCGTTAGGATCTACTTCCGCTTCTATTATAAAAGCTAGGCGTACTACGCATGTTTTATATTAGATTAAGCTATATTATATTAGTTATATTTACGCGAAGAGCTAATAAACTAATCTATAAATAATACTTAAGATATTAAGATATTAGATACTATACTATATAATTAGCTATTATTACGTATATTATATATATTATATACGTATAAGAGGAGAGGGCGCTAAGTACCTAGAAGAATATTAATAATAGTTATAAAAGAGAAAGTATTAAGGAAAATTTCAGGTATTATAATAATAATATCAAGGCGCTAAGACTATATTAGTATAACTATTATTATTATTTACGTAGATTTATCGCATTTATAATATCTACTTATAATAGATAGTTATATTATAATATAAAGCTACGAGTACTATATATTATAATTATAATATAGATTAATCTCGCTTTATTAAGTTCTTTTCCTTATATCCTATACTAGGTTTAAAGGTTTTTATTAAACTTAATTAAATAGGCTATTTATATTAAACTTAAGGGCGAGTTTCTTTAGAAGAGGAGGTAATTATTATAACCTACTTAATAGGCTATATAATATATACGCTTAGTATATATTACGCCCTTACGTTAACCCGTAAGGGGAAATAATATATAAGGCTTACTAGTCCTCTTTAAGGGGTTTATTAGATCCCCCGCAGAATAATTCTTAGATTTCTTAAGAATTAGTCTTACTATAAAAATAGACTAATTTTATATTACTATATAACCCTTATAATTTATAATTATAATAGCTATATCTTAATATATTAATAATATAAGCTAATATATTTAATATTAATACTATTAATACTTTATAAGATAACTACTATTAGAGTATAAATATAATATAAAGGATTAATTAATAATATAATATTATATATTAAATAATTAGTAATAATAATAATAATTAATATAAGTCTTAAGTTAATATCCTTTATTATTCTATATATATTACCTTATAATAGACTTTAGTCTTCTTTAATTATATTATAAGTATATTACTTATAATTTCCCTTTTTATATAAGTCTATTATATTATCTATTTAAGGACCTTATTAATATCCTATTATATTATACTTCTCTTAATTTATTTTTATACTCTTTTTACTTTAAGGTATTTATATTAGCTAACTCTTATAATAGATAGTTGAATATACTTATTATACTACTAGGGTAGTAGCCCCTTTTAAGTCTTATTATCTCTAGTTTATTAAGTACCTAGGTTTAAACCCTAGGTTATTATATAATTATAAGACTAGTAGGGCTTATAAGAGGTATTACTACTTATATAAACCTTACTACTTAATTTATAATAATAAAATTTTAATATACTTTACTTATAATATATTAATAAGTTATAAGTCCCTCTTACCTTTTATATTTATATATCTAATCTCTTTACTTATAACCCTATTATTACTCTTTAAAGTAAAAAGTTATCTTATTATACTACTTTTATAATACGCGTTACTACCTTTACCCTTAAGGTATAAATAGTAATTTACTTAAGGGAGCGTAGTAAATACTTTTATATAAGTTATAAACCTCTAAGAAATTACTATACTATAAGGACTAGTTAGGAATACGGTACTACTATCGACGTGGCGTCTATAGTACGTAGTAGTACTACGCTACCCCTTTACCTATAGTATATAGAGGAGGGAATTCCCCCTAAAGGGAAGGGTAGTAATTAGTCTTACTATTAATAAGAATAGAGAGTTCTATATATATATATATACGTACTATTTATAATACTTAATAGCTATATTATTATATAGTACCCTTATATTCTAATTACTCTACCCTACTTAGGGGTAGTAGCCTAACTATTAATAAGATAAGTAGAGAAGTATTATTACGGGCGTAAGGAAAAAAGATTAGTTAACTACTATAAGTAACCCGCCCTAATATAAGAGACTAAGCTTATAAGTCTTAAGAATTAGTTAATAAATTAATAATAGATATATCGCGATTATAACTAACTATCTAGGGGTAGCTACTAGGCGTATAAACCTAGTCCCTACTACCTAAAACCTAAGAAGTACTATTATAAAGGATATAAGAACTTAAAGAAGAAGTCTCTAAGAGGTAGTAGATATAAGATCTATAATAATATTTATAAGAGTTAGAGTAGGAAATATATACTAATAATACTACTTAAGCGGGTTATTAATATTACCTATTATTAATAGAAGAATTAGAATTAAAGCGTCCTTAATATAGAACTTATATTCTTAAGCCGTAGGACCTATATATATATAATAGGAAGTTAGTATAAGAATATTAAGAATAGTTTAATAATATAATTAAAATAATTAAAATAATTAAAATAAGTATAACTTATTTTTTTAATAACTTTATAAAAATTTAATACGCGTTATAATATATAACCCTAGACCCTACGGCTATATAATATAAGTATATAAAGGATATACTAAAGGATAAATAATCCTAGGATTACTTTAATAGTTTCTTAATAGATTAAATAGAAGATCCTTAAAATTAATATTTAATAACTAATAAGCGCTACTTAGAAGCTAAGTAAAAGGAATATTAAAAGATTATAGACTTTATAAATTACCTTACTAGGTTAGAAAGATAACTTAAGCTATTAATAGAGTATATACTTTATAATAACCTTCTAAATAAGTTATATAAAGATCTCTATAATTAACTTATAATATAATCTAATATCTTAGAGATAAGGGATACTCTTATTATATTAGCGACCTAATTAGAGCCTTATATAACTCTACTTATATATAAAGATTAAAAGGATAATACTCCTACTAGGGGTTAATATCCTTAAAGAGGAAGAGGGAATTTCTAAGGGTAAAGAGATAATAGCCTATATATAAAGTAAAAAGGGTAGGGTAGTATCAGGGTATTATTATACCTTCCTTAAAGGCCTAAACCTAACCTCTCTACTATTAAGTATTATAATTATTAAAAGAAGGGATATATAACTAAGAATTACTAGAGTATAAAATTAATAGTTATAAGTATTATAATTAATAAGCTTATAACTAATAAGATATCTAGTAATAAGTAGGCTAAGAGAGGCTTAAATTTAAAAACCCCCTAAGTATTATAATTACGTCTACTATTATAATATAAGGGAAGAAGTAGATATAGCGACTTATTATTATAGTATAAGTAGAGCTTAAAGGCTTATAAAGAGAATTTATTATATTAATTAACTTTAGAATAGATATTAATTATATTAATATATACTTAATAAAGGAGTAGAATTAGAAAATAGACCTAAGCTCTAATAATACCTTATATAATAGAGTTAAGAACCTAATATTATTACTAGGTTCTTATATAAGAGGAATTAAACTTATTAATTTTAATAGTATTATATAATATTATAAGGGCGCTTTTTATATAATAATAAATCTTAATTATAACTTCTACCTTAAGTATTTATAATTAGAAGAATAAAATCCCTAAGTAGATTAACTTATATAGAACTAATAATTCCCTATTAAGAAAAGTAATATTAAGGAGTACTTTAATACTACTAAAGCCCTAGAGGAGTAGCTTAATAGTATTATATTTTTTATAATATACTTAGGAGTAGGTAATAAAAGCCTACCACCTAAAGTTAAGCTCCCTCTAGAATTCTAAGAATTTTAAGATATCTTCTTAACTAAGAATATTAGGGCGCTATTAGATTATATATATTATAATTACACGATTAATATAAAGGAGAATAAGGAACCTCCCTTTAACCTACTTTATAACCTATTAGAGAAAGAGTTATACGTATTAAGGGAGTACCTTAAGTAGACTTTAAAAAAGGGATAAATTTATTATTCTATAAGTCTAATAGGTATATTAATTCTTTTTATATTAAAAAAAGATAGAATATTATACTTATATATTAATTATAAGGTATTTAATAAAATTATAATTAAGAACTACTATCTACTTTTATTAATTAATAAAATATTAATAAGATTAATTAATATTAAGTATTTAATTAAGTTAGATCTTAAGGATATATATTATTACTTATAGATAAGAAAGGGTAATAAATAGAAGATTATATTTTATATAAGGTATAAATATTTTAAATATATAATTATACCTTTTAAACTTATTAATATACCTATCTTATTCTAAGTATATATTAATAAGGCTTTAGCGGGACTACTTAATATTATATATATTATTTATCTAGATAATATTCTTATCTACTCCTAGGATAAAAAGTCTTATATTAGAGTTATAAAGGTAGTATTATAATATCTTTATAAATTCAAACTTTATATTAACTTAAAGAAATATAAATTTATAATAGTAGAAGTAGAATTCCTTAGCTTTATTATTAGTTATAACGGCGTATATATAAATCTATATAGAGTAGATATTATAATAAAATAGCTAGAACCTAGGAGTATTAAGGATATTTAGATCTTATTAGGGTTTACTAATTTCTACTATTATTTTATTAAGTACTATTCCTTTATAACCGCGGTATTAATAGACTATTTAAAAAATAATTATTTATATATTAAAAATAAAAAGTTAATATTAAGTAATATTATAAGAGTAGTATTTAAGTAGTTAAAGTAACTCTTTTAAGAGGCGCCATTACTTATATATTTTAACTTTATAAGAGAAATCTAATTAAAGATTAATACTTTAATTCTAGCTATTATAACTATTTTATTATAAAAGTTCCTAATTAGTATTAAAGGGGTAGAAGTAGAATAGTATCTTATTACCTTCTACTCTTATAAGTTATATTTAGTAGAAACTAGATATAAGACTTATAACTAGGAACTACTTATAATAGTTAAAGTATTCTAAATATAAAGGTACTTCTTAGAAGGTAGCTTATACCTAATTATAGTAATTACTAATTATAATAACTTAAGGTATTTCTAGATAATATTATTATTAATAAAGAGATAAGTATATTAAGTAATAAAGCTTATAATATATAACTTTAAGATATACTATTATATAGGTATTAAGAACCTAGCTAACGCCCTATTAAGGTAACTAGATTATATACTACTAATAGATAAAGAAGATACTTATCTATTAATATTATAAAATAAGTTAAAGAATATTAAGTATATTTCTTCTAATAAGTATTATATATATAGTATTTATAAAGGTTTATAAGATAATAAGGGTTATAATTATAAATACCGCGAAAGGTTAGAGATAGGGCTTAGAAAGCCTTATACCCTAAAAATAAGGGAGAGTAATATACTTTTAAGGATATAGAGTAGTATAAGTAATAGCTTAAACCCTATTATAAGATAGTTTAATATTAATTAAATAGTACTTAGAAGGTATATTATAACCGCGTTAATAATAGAGTATATATAAAATAAGTATAATAACTTAATATTAAAGATACTCTAATATCTTTAAGAGGGAGATAAAGATATTTATAATAAGAAATAATTATTAAAGTCTTAGGGCTATAAAAAGGCCGCTAATATATCTCTATTAATAGATAAGATAGAGGTCCTTTATAAGGGCGGCGTAGTTTTTATACCTAGTAATAAAGTAATTAGATAAGAAATCTTAAAGCTTTATTATAATAACCCTTATACTAGCTACTACTTATAAAAGTATACGTAGGAGCTTATTAAGCGGAAGTTCTATTAGAAATTAATAAGATAAGATATTTATAATTATATATAAGAATATTTAACCTACTAATTAATAAAGCTATATAGATATACTATTTATAATATACTATTACTATTACTTATACTTATAAGACCTTTTTAAGAGATTATAATAGATTTTATTACAGATCTCCCTTTAAGTAAATAGAAGGGTAGTATTTATAACGTAATCTTAGTAGTTATAAACTATTATATTAAGGTAGCTAGGTACTTACTTATTATAAAGATAGTTAATACTATTAATATTACTAACCTATTATATTATAAAATCTTTTTAAGGTTTAATTAGTTAGAAGGTATTATTAGTAATTAAAGGATAGTATTTATAAGTAGCTTTTAGGTAGTTATATATTATTATACTAATATAAAAAGAAAGCTTAATACTACTTTCTACCCTTAAATAGATAGTTAAATAGAGAGATAAAATAGTATATTTAAGTAGTATCTACGCTACTATTCTACCTAGAGATAAGATAACTAAGTAGAGTTACTTTATCTAGTAGAGTTTATATATAATTATATAAAGTATACTAGTACTAGGTTACCTTTATATAAAGCGCTTTATAACTACTTACTTAAGCTAGATATAAAGTTTTTAAAGCTATTATTAGGAGAAATCCTATTAATATAAGAAAGGGTTAAATTACTTTAGAAATAAAGGGAAGGTTTAAAGTAGTACTTATAATAAGTATAAGTTATATAAGTAGAGTATATAAATAAATAGTAAAAGTAAAGATAATATAATATAAGTAATTATATCTTATTAAATATAAAGTATATTAAATTAGTATAAGTAACTAAGAAATTATTATAATATTATTTAAGGCCTTTTAAGGTCCTTAATTATATTAGTAGTTAGGTATATAAGTTATAACTACCTAATACCTTTTATATATATAATATCTTTTATATCTTACTTATAAAGTTATATTAAGGTAATAATAAGAGTATTATAGAAGTTATATAAGTAGAGCTTATAAATAATAAAGATAAATAGAAAGTTAAAGCTATTCTTAATTATAAAATCTCTTATAATAAACCTTAGTATTTAGTAAAGTAGAAGGGTTAATCTTATAATTATAATTAATAGTTATATAAGTAGGACTTAGTTAATATACTAGATATATTAGAAAGATTTAAGTAGGATTATCTTAAGGTATAAAGTTTATATTATATAAGAGGGGAAATAATTTCTATTATTATAAATAAAAAAGAAAAGATACCTAATATAACTAGACTATTAAAGGCGTTATAAGAGAGGGCTATTATATTATACTAGTAGCGGTACTAGGCCTATTACTATTACTACTACTAGTAATAGGAGTATCCTCCTTATTATCCTCTTCTTTATCCTTTATAATAGGAGGGAGGCGCTCTTATAATATATTAATAAGGCTTTAAAAATACTTTAAAAGGGGAGATAGAGTAATATATATATACTAATAAAGAATATTAAGAATACCCTCTAGGGCATTTATAATATAAATAGTAATAGCTAGGTTAACCCTAGTAGGAGCTATAATAGTAGTAGAGGTAGAGGAGGCGTAGTAAAAGTAGTAATAATACTATTAAATAAGCCTATTAAAGGTTTACTAAAATCTAGTAAACTAAGGGAGGTTAAAGCCGGCGTCTAAAGTAGTTATAATATTTAAAGATTAAAGAAGGCGCGTATAAGTATAATAAGTATAAGTAGAGATCTCCTATTAATATTTAGTATTAAGATCTTTATAATACTTATACTTTATTAACTTAAGGGAGGCGCGCGCGTAGGTTATCCTACTAAAAAAGTAAATAAAACTTTAATTAAAAATATTAGACTTATAACTCTTTAAATTAGAATATAATATAATAAAGGTATACTATATAGGATAATATAAGAATAGGCTAGGAGTAGCTTAATAAGGGAGGTTATATACTACTATAAGTAGAGGGGGTAGTAGTAGTCTTCTCTTAATTAATAGTAAGGGTAAGTTTATTACTAAGGATTACTTATAAAATAACTACTAGAAGTATAAGGAGGTATAATAAGATATAAAAGGGGCGATAATATAAATAAGACTTAAAAAGGACTTAATATAATTAATAAAAAATAAAGTTATTATAATTAAAAGAATAATATTAAAGTTATATAAAGAAGGTACGCCTTAAGTACTTAATAAATCCTTAATAATAATAACTTCCTATTTACTTTAAAATACTAAGACTTTTAGCTACTTTTATAATAAATTAATAAAGGATAATAAGAAGTATAATAGGAATATATTATAATATAAGGATTATCTATAGGAGTAGCATTTATAATTATTATAATTTAATAAGACTATAAATTCCTTAAGGCTTAGCTTAGAGGGCCTTATAATTAATTATATTATTACGCTCTTATTAGAGGTATATTTTATTACTAAGGGAGTATCTTTTATAGATTATAACCTTTTATACTCTTAGAGCCTAAGAGCCTAAATAGGGAGATAATTATAAGGACTAGTTAAGAATATAATACTACTATTAACGTAACGTCTATAATATATAATAGTATTATACTATCCCTTTACCTATAATATATAAAGGAGGGAATTCCCCCTAAAGGGAAGGGTAGTAATTAGTCTTACTATTAATAAGAATAGAGAGTTCTATATATATATATATACGTACCGTTTATAGTACTTAATAGCTACGTTATTACGTAGTACCCTTATATATACTTTAAAGTAGAGGTAGGTAGTTATATAACTATTATCTTTAAAGGTATTTTAGATATAATAAGGTAGTAAGTAAGTCTTTTTATTAATACTTTTTATAATATATATTAATACTTTTATAAGAGGGCTTAATTACCCTTATTATAATAGAGGTTAATAAGGAGTTAGAAGAGGTAAGTATATTATTAAAGTATTCTACTATCTTTATATAAGCTAATTATATATTAGGAGGATAATAATAATAATAATAATAATAATAATAATAATAAGGGTAGGAAGGAGATAGAAGAGGAGGATAAAGAAGAGGAGGAGGAAGAGGTTATTATACCTCCTATTATTATATTACCTGCCCCTACTCCTACTACCTCTAACTATCCCTCTTATAGTAGTAATACTACCGGCGCCTTTACCTCTACTTATATTATTCGCGCTACTTACGCCTCCCGCTCTACTTATACTACTCCCGCTCTTATATCTACTCCTACGCCTACCCTATCTACCCCCTCTAGGGATATTACTTTATCCTCTAGCTTATCTTCTCTTATAGCCTTTAAGTTACCTTAATATACTCCCCTTATAAGACTTTAATATTATACCTTTAAGTAAAAGATTTATTTCTAGATTATAAAGATTTTCCCCTTAATTTAATTCTTTTCCTATCTCCTTTTTTTTATATTAAAATCTCTATTTTATAAATATAACTTATAATTTACCTTATATAACTTAACTTTATAATTAAATAATTCTATTATAATAATTATATATTAGTATTTTACTTATAATATCTTTTTATTATATATATATTATTATATTCCCCTTATAAGTCTTTTATATTTATATCCTTAATAAATATCTATTAATTATATTTTATTTTATAATTAGACTATTTAATTAAGTAGTATTAAATACCTTTACTTCTTATCCTATTTAGAATTTATTTTACCTTATAATATTCTTTACTATTAATAAGCTTTAGAGGAGGTATAAATAATTACTTACCTTTATTTTAATATAATTCTAATAAAGAGATATTAAATATAAGGTAAATTCTCTATAGTATTAAGAGACTTAAGTAGTATACTTAATATCTAATTATATCTACTACTTTAAAGGGATTAATATACTTTTATAATAGCTTTTAATTTAGTCTTTTCTACTTTAAATTCTTTATAATTAATATTACTAGTTCTCTTATTATATAAGACTTTAAGATATAAAGTTTATTATAAAACTTTATAACTTATATTTAAATAGTCTATTATTAATATACTAGTATAGCTCTTACTTTTAACAGGTTTTTTATATAATCTTTAATTATAAGTACTCCTTCTTCTAGAAAGTTAACTCTAACTTTATCTTTTATATATAGATTATATCTATATAATATATAAAATAATAAATAACCTAGTATAATATAAATACTATTATAATAGGTAAAGTTAATTATTAAGAGTAAAGTAGCCTAATTATCTTATTCTTTATTTAAAAATACTTAAAGGTAATATTTTAATATTTGACTCTAGTATTTAATCTATCTATCTATTTATAAATAGAAGGTAGTACTTAAGTATCTCTTTATTATTATATAATAATAGACTTTAAACTAATAGGTACTTATAAATAAAGATCTCTAATTTAAGATAATACCTATTAATATATTATAATATAATATAATATTTTTAGATAAGATCTTAGCTAATTTAATAGTAGTATAAGTACTCTTAATTAGAAGGTATTAGACTATCTTTATATACTTATTAATAATTATAAGAATAGAATCTTCTTACTATAATAGAAAATACTAGAATTAGGACCCTAAGCTTATCGCAGCTTATTAGTTAGTTAATAAGTACCCTAATTACCCCTCTAGGACTAGCGCTAATTATAGTAAATATTATAAGTCCTAACTTTCTTTATATTCTACCTACGTTTATACTAACGGTTTATAATATTTCTACTTAAAATAAGTTATAAAGCCTATATTAGCCTACTTAATACTCTAAAAATTATTAAAATTAGTATAGTAGTTTAAAAGATATATTAGAATAAGTAGATTTACCTACTAAATTCTATTACGCTAATAGCTAGGATATAGATTATAAATTATAAAAATCCTAGTATTATTTATATTTTACCTATTTTATAATAACGCCTACTAATATATCTACTATTATTATAATTATAAATTATAAGGGTTATATAGTAATATAAAATCGGTCCATTTTTATAATAAGACTAATTCTTAAGAAATCTAAGAATTATTCTATAAGGGATCTAATAAACCCCCTAAGGAGACTAGTAAGCCTAGTATATTATTTCCCCTTATAGGTTAATATAAGGATGTAACGTATACTAAGTATATATAACGTAGAACCTATTTAATTAGTTATAATAATTACCTCCTCTCTTAAAGAAACTTATCCTTAAGTTTAATATAAATAGCCTATTTAATTAAGTTTAATAAAAACCTTTAAACCTAGTATAAGATATAAGGAAAAGAACTTAATAAAGTAAGATTATAATTTATATTATAATTATAGTATATAGTACTTATAACTTTATATTATAGTATAGCTATCCCTAAAACTTTTTTTTTTTTTTAATAAAACTTTACTTATATTTTTAATATATCTTACTATTAACTTAATAGGTCTTTATATAATTTATAAAGTTTTTGAATATATTATCTTATATCTAGTACCTCCTCTTAATAAATTCTATCCTTAGAATATATAAGAATCTTAAGCTAATAGTTATAATAAAGCTTAAAAGGATTATAACCTATTATTATATTCTTTATACTATAATATATAAATTTAGCTAGGGGTAATAACCCTACTTAATTATCTTATTTATTATTATAGTAAGTTCTTAAATAATATTCTAATATCTAATTCTAATATTCTATCTAGTTATTAGTCTATAAATAGAAGGCTATACTTTGTCTATAATTTAACTTTAAATAGTAGTATAAGTTAAATTAATAAGTGCTTATAAATAGACTCCCTTAGTCTAATATAATATTATTAGGAGTATTATACTTTAGGAAGACTTCTTTAAATAAGATATTTATAAGATTAATTACCTTAAAGTCTTTCTATATAAGAAGGTAGTAAAGTATCTTTATATACCTATTAATAACTATAAGAATAGTATTATAAACCCCTTTATACTATTTATATAAGGGAAGATCTATAATAAAATCTATTATAATTAACCTTTGTAACTTAATAGGTATAGGAAGTATAGTTAAATTATTATATAATTAATATTATTTTACCCTAACTCTTTGATAAATATTATAAGAATTAATATATTCTTTAATATCTACTTTTATACCTATCTAGATATACTTTTAATAAAGGAGACTAAACGTCTTATTAAGCCTAAAATACCCTATTAAGGGGTTATTATAATAGCGCTTTAATAGCTCTTTATAAACTAATAAGTCTTTAGGAATATATAATTTCTTATTATACTTTAGTAAACCTTAATTATTAAATATCTATTAACTAGCTCTTCTAACTTATCTATCTATTATTTTACCTACGCGTTACTAGCTAATAAAAATATCTTCTTATTAAAGTACTTTAATTAATTTAATTATAGACTTTAAAGTTATAGTATATACTATTTTATTCTCCGCTATTATACTAGCTAGAAAATATAGAATAAGTTATTTATAATTAATAGTTCTAGTAATAGGGTTAAGCTATTTCTTAGTTATATTATAAGTATATTAAGGTAGTATCTTACTTATACTCCCTATATTACTAGGTTAAGGGTCCCTACGCCTTAATAGATATACTCTATCTAAAACTATTATTCTAATAGTTATATTAATAATTCCTAGTATTATTAATCTTATAACTAGTACTAGTATTTATAACTACCTTATATATATATTATATATTATAGTAAGTTTACCTTTATTATTAGAGGGTTATAAGCCCTATCCTAGTATAAGAAATATATAAGCTTTAGTTATAGTATAGAGAATAGGGTTTAATAAACCTACTACTATTAATAGCTTTTATTATAATATAGGGATAAGTTTATTTATTACCCTACCCTTACCTTTATAATTAGGGCGCCTTAATAGTATATTAACTAGGTTAGTCTTATTTAGTTTATACTTAATAATAAAGTTATAAGTTAAGAGTCTTATTACCTATCTTACTTATTAACTATTTAAGGCCTTTATATTTATAAAACCCCTTAAGTTATTATAATTAATAAGTACTTTAACAAGATAGAAACTACCTTCTAAGTAGTATCTCTACTACTTAAAGATTATAACTATTATAAGTAACTCCTTATTATAAGTTTTATAGTATTCTTTAACTAAGTTTATTTTCTTACTTTAAAAGGTTATAAAATACTACTAATTTAATTCCTAGAGTTATAATAGAATACTAGCTAGTTTAAAATCTAACATATTAATCTTAACTTATATAAGTAGTATAAGACTAAAGTATCTTAGTATTAGTATATTAAGAAATACTTAGTAGAGTATATTAAATATATACTCCGCTTTATTAAGCTAATTAAAAGGACCTATTTTAATACCTTTTATACTACCCTTTAGTAGCCCTATTAAGGGTAATATAATTTATAAATACTAATAAATAAAATAATAATAAAAATTTATAAATCTAAGAAAAATCTATACTTTATAGAAGCTCTTTAGCCTAGGTTATAACTAGATAGTATCTATCTTATACTAATCTATTATTACGCCTTTAATTAATATAATAAATCCTAAAAACTCTACTTTAGTTATAAAGAATTAATATTTCTTTAGGTTAGTAAATAATTTATACTATTAAAGCTACTTAAGTACTTTATATATATAATCCCTATACTTTATATATAATTCTAAGTAGATAAGAATATTATTAAGATAAATAATATAGAATTTATCTAGTAACCCTATTAATAGACTAACCGTCGAGTCGGGTTTTAGTACTATAGATTAGTACTAACCCGAATACTTAGTACCTATTTAGGTACTAACCCGAATACTTAGTACCTATTTAGGTACTAACCCGAATACTTAGTACCTATTTAGGTACTAACCCGAATACTTAGTACCTACTTTTAGTACTAACCTAAAAAGCCCTTAGTACCTTAGCGAGTCGGGTTAGACTAACCTAACTTACTAAGGTATTACTAAGAAGCTAAGCCGCTAATAAATTAGTAAAGAACTAATATAGTTTCCTTATAAGATAAATTTAAATACTTTTATATTATTAGGTTATCTTATACCTAATATCTATTACTTATTATTCTATATATTATAATAGTCTATATTACTATTATATATTACTCTTAATTCTCTTACTATTAGTACCTAGAATATATTAGTCCCTTTAGGCCCTTTAAGAGTATTAAGTTTAATAGGCCTTAGTAATAAAGCTATTTAATTAGAATTTAATAATTTTAATATAAATAATTCTATATCTAGTAGTCTTCGTCCTAGCTAATCTATAAGTTAGGTTAGATAGGGTATATTAGATAAATCCTTTTAAGAAAAGAAAGTACTTCTCTAAAATACTATTAAAACTATTAAGGAAGATTTCCTAGACTTAATTCTAGTAAAGAATAGTAAATTTATTAAATAGAGTTAGTATATTAAAGTCTAGTTTAAAGTATAATAGTAGTAAACTACTATTAATTAAAGTATTAAAATAAAGTCTAGTACTAAAATTAAGGATCCGCTCTAGATTAAGGAGACTATATTAGGTAAATAAGCTAATATCTAGGATAACTTTATTTAAATTACTTTAATAGTTAAGGGATTATTAAAGATTACTTATAAGAAGTATAATAAAATTCTAGACTATTTAATAGCTACTAGTAATTTAAGTATATCTAATATAAGGAAATATCTTAAAATAAATAAATATATTCTTTATAAATAACTTAACCTATTATTATAAATAGAACTTTCTTTAAGTTAGGTATATTATTTATAATAATATAAATTAGTAATATAAAACTAATTATTTAGGGATAACTTTAAAAGAAAAGTAATACTAGGTTTTCTATTAACTTTTATTAAGAGAAGTAGAATAAATAGTTATATAAATACTTTCTTACCTTAAACTAGTCTCTCTAGACTATTAATTAATTAGAGTTTTAGTAATTACTATTAATAGCTTATCTAGATTTGACCCTAATCTATTATATTAAATTATAGAGTATAATCTTTTTAGATTTTAAAGGAATATATATAAAAATTAAAGTAGATCTAGAATATCCTTAATATATTTCTCTTATATTAAATAGCTAGTCTAGTCCCTAAAAGATCGCCTACCTTAGAGTACTAGTCTACTAGGTTAATACTAATTTTTAATATTAAGAATATCTTATTACTTTTATACTACTTAATATCTAGTATTCTAGGTATTTACTTATAATAGAACTAATAAAGATATTAACCCTTTATAAAATTAAAGATAAGCTTCTTAAGGTTATTACTAATAATACTAATAATAATAGAACCTTAAAAGATAAACTAGAGAAATCTCTAGCTTAGTAGGATATCTAATAGGATAACTTATAAAACTTTATTCCTTATATAACTTATATCTTTAACCTTATAATATAAGACTTTATTAAAGCCTTAGACTTAAAAGCTTTAAATAATATTATAGTATTATTAGAGGATACTTAAGTTAAAGATATCTAAGTAAGT